>Ga0272442_10005387_pt1 | contig 17119 bp, 18 predicted proteins | sample SSMForm2O_FD_200262 | JGI IMG/M metagenome (GOLD analysis project Ga0272442, IMG submission 200262) | Marine sediment archaeal communities from Little Sippewissett salt marsh, Falmouth, MA, United States - SSM-Form-2O | ecosystem: Environmental > Aquatic > Marine > Wetlands > Sediment ... | reverse complement strand
GCCGCCGGCGCCGAATCTGCTCCGTGACAACTTTTCGCACGTCCGATTGCTCTTCACTGACGTTCCACGTTGCGCCCTGTGTCACCGAGCAGCTGAGATACTGCTTTGTCAGCACGCTTCGCGCCCCGCCCGTGTCGATCCGGAATAGCCCCGTCGGGCCGCCTTCCATTCGTCCTTCGGCGGAGATCAGCGCTCGTCCTTGGGTGAAGTAGATCGGCCAGCCGTCGAGATTCGTCTCCGCATGTCGTTCGATCCGTCCTTGCACGTAATCGATGCTCAAGACGCACCACGAGAGCACGTCCTGGACGCCGAGAACGCCGTCGACGCCGAACTCATCCCGGAGGTGAGAGAGGCCCACGACAAGTGCGGGCACATCACTCCATTCGATCCCGAGAAACGCCATGTGATTGACCATCCCGACGGACATGTCGACGTGGCCTGTGTTCGTCCCGGCGCTCAAGGTGCTGCGTGATGGGAATCGAACGCCGATCCGGTCAGCGAACCCTTGATCCAACAGGGACATCTCCGCGCCGGTATCGACGATCATCCGGGCGGTCTCGCCATTGATCTCTATCTCGACGACCACGTGCGACAGGGACGGGTCAAACGCCGAGGCAAGCGGCGCTTTGGCCTCTGCCCGCCGCATCTTGGCGCTCTTGGCGCTCTCCGCAACCGCCAGAAGGGCGGCAAGATCATCGACATCGGCCGTATCGCTTGTCTCGGCAAGCTGCGATGCGCGCCGGACGGCGCGGCGTAGTTCGGCAACGTCACCCGTTCGCCAGGCAGCAATCGAACGCAGCTCCCAGTAGCGTGCATCGTTCGATTCGACGGCGGTCTGCGGGACGTCGGCCGGGCGGTTTTCCGTGAGATCGACCAGCGCACGCGCAGCAGGATCTCCTGATTGCTCGCGCAATTGTCTCAGGGCAAGGCTGATCTCGCCGTTGTCGTAGCGATCGAAGGCATTCATTGTCGTCCATCCTTCCGGATCGGGGATTCACCTCGTGAGTGCGCCGGCCTCCGAGAATGGTTCAGCCATTGGATCGGGTGAATCCCTGCACACGCGACGCCCCCCCGCCCACCTGAGAGAAGGAGGCGGACGCAAGAAACGTACGTGTCCGATAACTGATATCCCCATTCCCAAGAGACAAGAGCCTCTTCTTGACAATGGTATACCGATCGTATATTCTGCATATACTATCAATACACGGGTGATGGCCAATGGTTGGTAGCCCTTACGAAACGATTAAGCAACGGATCATCCTTCTCGAGCTTCAGCCGGGTAGTCCACTAAGCACAACGGGGCTCGCCAAAGAGCTTGGGACAAGCGTGACACCCATTCGTGAAGCTCTCATCCGACTCGAGGCGGATGGACTGGTCCATCGTGTTCCGAATAGCACCCCGCGTGTTTCCGACGTGCAATTGCACGATCTCAAAGATGTCTTGGAAGCACGCCTGCTCGTCGTCGAGCAAATCGCACGGCTTGCGGCCCAGCGCGTACAGGCCGATGAACTGGAAGCCATGCGAGGACTCCTCGAGCAAATGAAGGAGACGCAAGATCGTCGCGAACTGATTCGTCTCGATTCCGAATTTCATACCGCGGTCAATCTCGCTTCCAAGAATCACACACTGGGCCAAGTCGCCGATTTGATGCGCAACCACGTCATGCGGCTTTGGTACTACGTGAGCAATGAGCACACGTACTGGGAGGAACTCATCGCCGATCGGGAACGCTTGATTCAAGCCTTGGCATCCGGAGATGTGGAAACGACGATTCACATTCTCAAATCTCACGTCACCAGTTTCGTGGAGGAGGTGCGAGCATCCACATGGGGCTGAGAAGCAATCGCCTCTTCAGTATTCGCCGTCGCCTGCTGGACTGCACGCATGTCAGTTGGCGTTGCGCCGAACCGCATACCTCCTGGGAGGAACGCTCGCACCTCTGTCCATCGAATGACCGCTTGGAAAAGGAGCTATCCCAATGACGTTACTCGTTCAATGTGGGCGCCTATTTGATCCAGTCAAGCTCGAGACCCACGACAACATGGACATTCAGATTGAGGAAGGACGGATTCGAAGCATCTCGCCGCACCCCATGAATTCGTACTCTGGAAGCGTGATCGATGCGAGGGATTGCACAATTCTCCCCGGGTTACTCAATCTGCACTCGCATCCGCAGCGTCGCCATGCTCGATTCATGGGACCTCGATCGCCGTTCCGCATCGGCGCCGCCGCGGTCGAAGCATTGCCAAACACACAACGCATGTTGTTCGCCGTTCAGAACTGCTGGCGCGAGCTCTTGGAGGAAGGTGTCACGACCATCCGCGCCGCGGGCTCGAAGGACTTCCTGAACATTGAACTGCGCGACGTGTTTGCAAGCGGCACCTTCGACGGACCGCGAATCCTGGCTACCGGGCCCCTTCTCGCAATCACTGGGGGACACGGCACTCGCGGACTCGACGGCGGGATGCAAGTCGATGGAGTTGATGAGATGCGCCGCGTCGTTCGGACGGTTCTCAAGGCGGGAGCTGACTGGATCAAGCTCTGTGTCAGTGGAGGCTTGGCCGGAATTCACAAGGGCGATCATCCCTCGATCGTCGAATTCACACCTGAAGAAGTGCGGGCCGCGGTCGTCGAGGCACACAAACGACGTCGCAAGGTCATGGTTCACGGCATGTCGGCGGAGAGCGTCAAGATGGCTGTGAAAGCGGGCGTGGACTGCATCGAGCATGGAAACCTGCTCGACGACGAAGCCATCGACATGATGGCCGAGGCACATGTCTCCTTTGTGCCCACCATGTCCGGAATCCGCCGTGTGTACGAACGCGAACGCGACGGTGGCAGCCCCGATGTTGCCGAGATGTTGCGAAAGGTGATCGACCCGCAGATGGAAGTCGTCGAAACGTGTATCAAGCGCGGCATTCTCATCGGTACCGGAACGGACACCTTGGGCTCGATTTCGAGGGAGATCGAGATGCTCGCGGAGTGTGGGATGTCCAATGCCGAGGCGCTGGCAGCGGCAACCTACGGATCAGCAACGATTGTGGATATGCAAGACGAGATTGGCAGCATCGAAGAGGGGAAGGTCGCCGACATGGTCATCGTCGAAGGTGATCCCGTGTCCGATCTCGCTGCCCTGCGTCAAATCAGGGAGGTGATCTGCCGAGGAAACCTTGTCACATGGAAACACTTGGCAAGCTCGCGGGCAGCAAAGGAGGAGTAATGCGAAGAGTATCACGAGGTAGAGGGAGGTCAACCGCGCTGGTCCTGTGCATGATATTGCTCATGGTCGTGGCGTTCGCCGGGACGGCGGTTGCACAAGGCTCGGGTGTGACGATTACGGTCGTGCGTGGAACGGACCTCTGGACCGGAGATCCGCTGAACGATACGCAGGCAACGTCAAGATCGTTCTTCCACAATGTGTTCGATCCGTTGGTCAGGATCAACTGGGACGACGTCGAGAACCCCCTTCCTGCATTGGCAGTGTCCTGGGAAGTTCTCTCCCCAACGCAGATCCGCTTCCATCTTAGGGAAGGCGTGACGTGGCATGACGGAAGTGCATTCACCGCGGATGATGTGAAGTTCACGTTCGATCGAATGCTGGATACCGAGAATCCTACCAAGGTGGGGCCTCTGGTGAGCAGCATTATCTCGGGAGTGACCGTCGAGGACTCTCATACCATCATCTTGGAGACGTTCGACGCCTATGCTCCGATCTTCTCAAGGCTCGCAACCATCTTCATCACGCCCCAACAGGCGTTCTTGGAGGTGGGGGAAACGGCGTTCGGCCAGAATCCTGTCGGAACCGGCGCCTACGCGGTGACCGACTGGCAGATTGGTCAATACATCGAGTTGACGGCCAACGAAGGCTGGTGGGGTTGGGTCGATCGTGAAACACGGCCTGATGTGGTCATTCGCAAGTCCGTACCCGAGGAATTCACGCGCTTCGCCATGCTCGAGAGCGGAGAAGCGGACATCGTGGGACAGGTCGCGCCCGAACGAATCCCCGGCATTGCCGAAAGCGCAACCTTGAGAATCGTCACGTCGCCCAGTCTACGCACGTTCTTCGTGGGAATGAACACATGGGAACCTCCGTTCGACAATGTCCTCGTGCGGCAAGCAATGAACTACGCAATTGACCCGCAGTTGATCGTGGACACAATCCTCAGCGGCCAGGCGACGGTGCACGCAGGAGTCTGCGGCGTTGGATCGTTCGGCTATTGCCCCGACTGTGAGCCGTATTCCTACAATCCTGAGCTGGCCAAGGATCTTCTCAAGCAGGCCGGTTATGAGGACGGCTTCACGGTCACCCTGTGGTCGCCGCGCGGCAAGTACATCAAGGATCTCGAAACCTCTGAGGCCATCGCGGGACAGTTGGAGGCCATCGGAATCACCGTTGAGATCTACGCGCCTGCGTGGGCGGAGTACTGGGACAACTTCCTCGCGGGCAACATGAACCTTTACTTCCTCAGCGCCGGCATCTCGTTCCCGGACTGCGACGACCTCATCGGCTATCACCTCGACAGTGAGCGCCGGGGGATCTACTACAACTCCCCGACGTCCGATGCGTTGATCGAGCAAGAGCAGACGACGCTCGATCCCATCGAACGCGCTGCGATCTTCGACGAGCTGAGCCAGTTCTTCGTGGAGGAAGCCCCGTGGATCTTCCTTTGGGATCAGAACCTGATCTACGGTGTCAACTCTCGGATTCTGGACTTCGACGCATTGCCTGTCGAAGACATCTTCTATTGGGATCTGGTGGTCAACTAGTACATCGAATCCTGTTGGCCCTTCCTGGACGGTCACAGTCGTTCAGGAAGGGCTCTATGATATGTCTGTGTCGCTAGAGTCAGCTGACGACGAGTGTCTGGCTCCCGGAACTCATACAGGGGATGGCATCAGCATGATTGGGTACGCAATCCGCCGGTTTCTGCAGTTCGTCTTCGTGCTACTTGTTCTGTCCGCATTGGTGTTCTCCCTGCTTCATCTGAGCGGAAACCCGGCAGCGCTCTTACTGCCCGCCAATGCAACGCAAGAGCAAGTCGAACAGATGTCCCGATCTCTCGGACTCGACGATCCGATCCATGTTCAGTACTTCAGGTATCTGGGCAACGTCCTACGTGGAGACCTGGGGATGTCCTACCGGCTCAAGCTGCCCGTCGCCCAAGTGATAGGCATCTACTTGCCGAATACGCTGGCCCTTGCCGGACTATCCATTCTGTTCGCTACCGTTCTCTCCTTGATATTGGGGGTCGCGGCAGCCCTGAGACGAGACACCTATATCGATACGCTCGCCACTCTGGGAGCAACCGTGGGGCAGTCTATGCCTACATTCTGGCTCGCCATCCTTCTCTTACTCCTCTTCTGTGTGAAGCTCAAGTGGCTTCCCGTGTCCGGGACCGGCAGTTGGCGCAACTACATCCTTCCGACGGTCACGATGGGCTGGTACAGCACGGCGTTTCTGACACGCGTCATTCGATCCAACCTGCTTGAGGTCCTGCAATCCGACTACGTACAGGTCGCGAGAAGCAAAGGTCTTCGAGAATGGCGGGTGATTCTGAAGCACGCATTTCGCAACGCGCTTCTGCCCGTCATCACGATCTGGGGATTGCAGTTAGGAACAATGATGATGGGATCGGTTGTCACGGAGACGGTCTTCGCCTGGCCGGGGGTCGGGAGGTTGAGCGCGGAATCGGTGCTTGGCCGGGACTATCCCGTCGTACTGGGGATGATTCTCCTGTACGGAGCGATCTTCTCGTTCCTAAACGTTTGCGTTGACATCAGCTATGCAGTACTTGACCCGAGGATTACGTACAAGTAGCGAGAGAGGAACCAGAAATGATACGCATTGGCAAGCATAGCGGTGTAAGGCGTCTCTTACGGAAGCCAAAAGGTGTCATTGGCGTCTGCATTTTGGTCTCTCTCTTGCTGTTAGCATTGCTCGCCCCGCATATCACTTCGCGTGGGCCTCTCGAGCAGAACCTGCGCTGGCGAAACAGCCCTCCGCTAAGCCGCCTGGGAGACGACGAAGTCCTCTCTCCTCTCGGCACGGATCAATTGGGGAGAGACATGTTCGCGCGAGTCCTGTACGGCATGCGCGTGTCCCTTCTCGTCGCGGCTGTAGCGGTCGGCATCGGTGGAGTCATTGGCACATCGCTCGGTGTGCTCAGCGGATACATCGGCGGAGTCGTTGATGCGGTGATTATGCGAATCGTGGACATCCAATTGAGTCTTCCGCTGATCCTCATCGCGATGATCTGGATCGCGTTCACCAAGCCATCTCTGCTGAACATCATCCTTGTGATTTCGTTGTGGACGTGGACTCAGTACGCGCGCGTCGTGCGGGCGCACACCATGGCCGTGAAGCAATCCGGATTCATCGAGGCATCGCGAGCCGCAGGAGCGCCGGGGTATTTCATCCTGCTTCGGCACATCCTTCCGAACGTCTTCTCGTCCTTCTTGGTCATTGCCTCGTTGCAGTTCGGACGGGCCATCATCTTGGAGGCAACACTGAGTTTTCTGGGGGTTGGATTGCAGCCTCCCACGCCCGCGCTGGGTGTGATGATTGCCGGCGGGCGGCAGTACATCGACATTGCATGGTGGCTGTCGGCACTGCCGGGAGTTGTCATCATGCTGCTCGTCCTGGGAACGAATCTGCTCGGAGACACCCTGCGAGACGTTCTAGATCCCAAACTGAGATGAGATCCATGAGTCGCGAAACAAGCAGAACATTGATGCAGCAATCCGGAGAGGTAACGCAGGAAGAGGACGATGAGTCCCGCGCCGAACGCAGGAGGAGGGCACATGTGTAAGGACAGTATTGAACGACGCCTCGAAAATCTCGGTCTGACGCTTCCTGAGCCCGCGCAGCCCGGCGGCTCCTACATGCCTGCGAAGCAGATCGGCGATCTCCTCTTTCTCTCGGGACAAGGACCCATTCGCAACGGCACACCCGTATTCGTCGGCCAAGTTGGTGGAGAGATCGATTTGGAGACAGGGGTTGAGGCAGCACAGATGGCAGCATTGAACTCTCTTGCGGCGATCAAGCAGGCCCTTGGATCACTCGACCGCGTATCGGAGATCGTACAGGTGCGAGGGTTCGTCAGCTCCGCCCCCGGATTCTTCAGTCAACCCCAGGTTATGAACGGAGCATCCGACCTGTTGGGGACTGTCTTTGGCGAACGCGGCCGGCATGTCCGCTGCGCCCTGGGAACCTCCAGTTTGCCGCACAACATCCCGGTGGAGATCGAGATGATCGTGCGCGTCGCCCCACAGGAAGGCCCCTAGCCCTCCTTGCTGGAGATCCCCATCGCCGGCGTCTATGCGATCGGGGGCGAACGCTCGCTTGGTTCGCAGTCGTGGAATGTCGAAGCATGTGTCGAGTCCGCGGGAGTTCCGTGGGGCCCAATCGATACAGCCTGAACGAAGCTGACTTGTCCGAAGTCACACCGGGAAGCGTAGCGTCGTTCGCATTGATTGACGAGGTCGCGCCGCCGGCAAGCGGCGTGACGCCGGAATACGGTGGGGCAGCCGCCGTACTCGACTACCGATACGGCGGTACCGCAATCGTCAATATCGTCACGAAGAGCGGCGCAAACGAATGCCGCACGGATTCCTTTGCCTACGTAGCAGAGTCCCTCAGCGGCATTGCGAAAGACTCCAATGGAACGTTGTGGGGCGCGGGAATGGCGTTCAAAGACTTGGAGACCGTTCCCGTGCTGGGATTCTTCAACGAAGACGGAACGTTCGCGCCCATCGATACGCCGTTTGGCGATGTGTGCGGATACTTCGAGGGCATTCACGTCGACGGGATCGGCATCGCCTACGGGAGCATCACACCGAATGGCATGCCGGTCGAGTCGCTGCTGGCGTTGAGCTACGACAGCGGCCAGACGTGGGCACGCGCACCGACCCGACCTTGGGAGACCGGAGGCATCCAGAATGCTGAGGGCGGCGCCACGTTCAGGCAATTCGCCGCGCACGACTTCTTCGGTGTCGAGAACCTGATCTGCCAGATGCAGATCGTTTCGCAAAGCAATACGACAATCGTCGGCCAGCCCTTTGCGATGCAGCTCGGGGTCCTCCATCCATGGGGATTGCCGATTGAGCAAGGCCCAGTCAATTGGGCGGCGGATGGTGGAGGACTCGTTGGCGATCCCCTGAATTGGCTCCGGGCAACCCTGACGGCGTCCGAGCCAATTGACGTCACCGTGACCTGCACGCTGCCCGATTTCGGTCTCGAGACCGTCAGGGTCGTTCCCGTTCGCTACTCCGCTTCGATGGCCTCGATGCGGAATGTCACCGGACGAAGACCGTCCGAGCAGCACGTGAACGCACAGCCGGAAGGCATCTTGGCGCCCATGCACGCCATGGCCACGTTCCGTTGAATGTCGGCCCATGCCCAATCGCAGAAACCTTCCGGCTTGCTCGGGAAGATCCCCTTGATATCGAACACCTGGCCGTCCTCGAAGACTGGGCAGGCAGTCATTCGTTCTACGGATTCCGGGAAGTGCTCGCGGATCAGATCCTCGTGCAGCGTGCGTTTCATCACGGTAATTCGTGCATCCATCTCGATCTCCTTTCTACTGTGTGACAACCTTGGAAACGGCCGACTCTCCGAACTCGGAGGCGAGGATGTCCATCACGATCGTGTCATGCGGAACACCCGCGACAATCCGGGCCTCACGGCGCACGCCGACTCGCTTGAAGCCCACCTTCTCATAGCATCGGATCGCTCTCAGATTGAACGCGTACACGCCCAGCTCAACGCTGTTCAGGTTCAGCACGTTGAAGCCGTAGTCGAGCGTCAGTCGGACGGCTTCCTCGCCGTAGCCTTGTCCCCAGTACGATTTCTCTCCGATGATGATTCCGAGCATCGCGCGTCGGTTGGCGGGAATCTGAGTGAAGAGTGCACACCAGCCGATCGGCACGTCCGTCTCCAGATCGACAATCATCATCATGTGCTCCAGCATCTTCGGGAGCTGGCCGGGGGTTCGGTAGTGCGCCGAGGCCGGCGTCGAGACCCCGTCCATCGAGGCTCCGAGCAGAACCTCCAAATCGTTGTCCCAGGCCACGATGCGGTCGGCATCGGACCCATCTGGCGGCGAGAGATAGCACGTCTCGCCACACATCCTGCGGAAATGCGCCATGCGTGCCTCCTTTCGGAAAGCGGACAAAAGAAAACGGCCAACCGAGGAATCGGTCAGCCTGTCTCGCATCCGCCCATTCGGCGGACGATCCAACTGGGACGCAGTATACTTGGCGCCGGCCGCCGGCTCAAGGAAGTAAATAGAACCGGAGAACACTCATGAGCGAGAAGGATAGAAGACAGCTATTGCGCATGTTGGAGGAGTCCTACGTTCTCGACATGTACGTTCCGCACGGCGCGAGCGCCATGAGTTCCGATTTCCATCCCGAGTTCCGAATCCTGATCCCCTCATTCGACGGCCGGTCAGGACAGATCACGGATGTCGCGTGGCTCAAGCCCAATCCCAGTCGCAGCCCGTCTCCCAAGGGGATCCAACCGGACCAGCGCTTCACCATGGCGGTTCTCGATATCACCGGGAAGGTTGCTGTTGGCAAAGTCGAAGCGATTCGGGACGGTCGACTGCAATACACCGACTACGTGACATTCGTCAAGATCGACCACGAATGGAAGATCGTGTCCAAGGCCTTCCATCAACATGCGTCCGTAGACTGACAACCCGTTTCCGGAACCCACCTCGATGCATGCAGAACGGCTCACTCCGGACGCTCGCGTTGCGTTTCAAGCTAGTTCTGAATCTTCAGATGAAGCGTCTCGGGCATGGTGATCAGAAGCGGCATGCGGATGCACAGATCGAGGCCGATCACCGTGAGAAAGACGTAGGCGGGGCCCAGATGATCCCAGATCAATCCGGCCACCGAGGCCGCCGCGGCTGCGACCAACATCTGCACCATCCGAGAGAGGCCGAGCCAACGCCCCATGTGTTCCTTGGGAACCAGTTCGTACCCCATCGCGCCGGACGTCACCGACGAGATCGTGAAGAAGCCGAGCAACACGCCGGATAAGACGAGCACACCCGAATTCGGCGCCAGGATAAGGGCGACGCTCGCCATCCACGAGAGAGGAATCGTGACGTACAGGACGCGCTTCCTTCCGATCCGATCGGCGATCCGACCGACCGGGATGCCAAGAACGAGCGGCGTCAGCGCGAACGCGGTGACCATCATTCCCAGTATCAGTTCATCGGCGCCCTTGACGTCATGCGCGAACGGCTGAGCGAACGGAATAACCATTCCCACCGGAAGGAATCCGATCGCCTGGATCACAATCCAGCGGCCCAGTTTCTCGCCGCTGTGAAGGACCGTCGAAAGATCCCGAAACAAGTGTCGGGGACGGCTCGCCGTCTGGGTCCACTGGCAATTGGGCATGAACGCGTGGATCATCACGAACGTTCCAACGGTTCCGAAGAGAGAGATGTAGAACAGAGGGCGGATCCCGGCGACGCTCACACCGCCGAAGTGCGCAACCAGGGCGGCGCCAAGCAATGGCGCCAGCATGCCCAGTGCGCCTGCGGCCAGTGTTTCACACAGACTCATTGCGGTCGCACGATCTTCGCTACGGATCGAGTTGCCACAGATCGTCGAGCAGCTTTGCCCACTCAGCCCCTTCCCCATCCAGTACGCGACCATCGCAACGATCGCGATGGTCCAGGTTCCGGCCACCGCGTACGTGAGGTAAGACACCGCCAACAAGGCAATGCCAATGAGGTAGATCTGTCGGACCCCTCGTTGATCGATGATCCACCCGATAAGCGGTGCGAACAGCCCGGCCGTGGCCATCCCGACGCTGTTGACCAAGCCGAGCTGCGTGGCCGAGGCCCCGAGACTCATCGTGTAGACAGAGAGATAGGGCGAGACGATGCTGTAGAAGAACATCGCCAGAGACGACCGGAGTGCCGTGAGGATCCACGGTCGTGGCTGCCGGAGCACGAAGGCAACGCCAGACCTAACCCCTGGTAGGATTCGCTGTACAAAGCCCTGATCGGACGTAGGAAATCGCTTCCTCTCAAGTGAAGTAGACCGCGGCAGAGGATAGTCGAGAGACCGCAGAGCCGCCACTCGGCCATCCCCGCCTCAGAAATTGGCAGATCCCTGTCGCTTATCGCACTCAACTGCGACGTTCGCGCCCTTCTACGATGTTTGCGCTTGCGCAAACTCGATCGCGCTCTGCGAGCGCGCAGACTCAGAACGAACGCGAAGCGTTCGCCGTTGCTTGTAGCACGTAGCCTGTAGCCCTAACGAACTCGAAGGGTTCGCGTTCCCGCGCACAGAGCGAGAGAAACGAGCACAGTTCGTTTCTCCAAGGAACTCGAAGAGTCGCTCGTCGCCCCAGAGAAATGGGCGAAGTCCATTTCTCCAAGGAACTCGAAGAGTTCCCCGTCATCCGCGACCATCTGTCGCATGAATACGTCCAACCAAGATCTTGAGCCAACCACTCGCTTGCTGTTCGTTCGTCACGGGCAGACCGAATCCAATGCCGCGCGCAAGTACATGGGCCAAACGGACAGCCCGCTGACCGACCTCGGCCGACGCCAGGCGGATGCGGTCGCGCGGCGGCTGTCGCATCTGCCGTTTACTGCGCTCTACTCGAGCAATCTGGGGCGAACGATGGCCACGGCAGCGGCGATCTCGTCGACGTGCGCGCACTGCGTGACCTCCGATCCCCGGCTGAGGGAACAGGATCTCGGGCGGTTCGAGGGCATGACGGCCGACGAGATTCTCGCGGCCTATCCCGAAGAGTACGAAGAGCACATGTTGCGCGCGCCGGACACGGCGGCCCATGGAGGAGAGTCGGTTGCGCAGGTGCGCGACCGCGCGGCGTCGTTCATCGACGAGATCGCCGATCGCCATTCCGGGCAGACCGTGGTCATCGTCACCCACGGCGGCGTCATGGCGACCATCCTTTGGCATTTGCTCGACATCCCCTATGAGGCGATCAAGCGTACTCGTCTGGGCAATACGGGCTTGGCGGCATTCGTTCGGAAGCAGGATCAGTGGACGCTCGAATGCTGGAACGATACCGGGCACCTGGATAGCCTGCGGAACGGTTGATCGCCGATCGAGGGATATCTGGTCCCAAACCAGACCTTCGGTTATCGCATGGTGCTCGTGGCCTGTGACCTGTAGCTCGCTGCCGGCGCGATGTGTCTGTAACCCCGATCCGCAGCCGCGTCTAGGTCTTCCGGTCCTGTCTTAGTGCCAGCTGGGTCCAAAGTGCGCCCGCGAGGTCGACGAATCCGAACAGAAGCAAGATGGGCTTCACCCAGTTCAGCAGGACGAATACCGCGAAGAAGAGGATTACGGACGCTCGGGCAATGATCGACCATTGGAAGAAGCTGACCAACTCGTGTCGTGCGGCTTGGACATTGTAGAAAGCCAGCAGCACCAGCAACATGCCGACCACTCGAATCCATACATCGTGCGTCTCGGGAAGGCCGAACAATGTGATGAGTGTGTTGGGTGCAATCAGCAAGAGCAATCCCAGTGCGATGAGGTAGATCCCGAAGACAAACAGACTTCGTGCAGCCTTGCTCATCATTCTCACCCCGCATCAGCATTCACATCATGCCGCATGCCGTCAAGTCGCGTGAGCTGTCTACCTCCACTCTCCAGAGAAGGGCAGATGGATCCAGGCCTGAGGTTTGGCATCCAACTGCAACGTTCGTCACCGTCCAGCGAGAGAAGCGAGTACAGCTCGCTTCTCCAAGGAACTCGGAGAGTTCCCTGTAGCTCGTGGCTCGTAGCATGTCACTAGCCACCTGCCATTGGCTGCCCGCTACTGGCTATTAGCCCAGCTTCTTGAAGTACCGAACGAGCGGCAGTCCGGTGAAGCCGGCCTTCTCGTAGGCGCTACGGGCGGGCGCGTGCGACGGATCGCCGCCGGTCTCGACCTTCGCAAACGTCATCCTCTGTGCCGTCATCTCATCCAACACTCGAGTGCACAACGCGGTCGCGATGCCGCCGTTCTGGTAGTCGGGATCCACGGCGATCAGTTGGATCTCTCCCGTCTTACTCTCCTCGTCTACCGTGTAGGCCACGTATCCAACGGCTCTCCCGGCCACATCAGCGACCCAAACCGCGTACCGATCCGGATCGCCGCACATCGTCTCGACGGCTTCCCGCTGCCCGGCCCTCCAATCCGGCCAGATGTGCGAGTAAACCGCGGGGCCGAGGATGCGCTCGAACGACTCGAAGATCGGAACGAAGGCACGAAGCGTGAGATCGATGAGGGATTCGAGATCTTCGTCTGAGAACGGGCGGATGGCGTGGGTCATGAGTCCTCCATGGAAGCGAGTGGATGTGGCCTACAGCATACCCGACAGCGTTGAGCGAACAGCATGAAACGCTGGCCAGTGCGTTTCGCACGCCCCATCATCTACCCTCTCGCTTGACAGAAAGATGCATAGGAGTACCCTTTGTCTAGCAGCCAGAAGGAGATGCTATGAATTACACGCTTCTGACAATGGCCATCAACGCGGTACTCCTGTGCGCCGTCACATGGTTCCTGATCCACATCATCCGAAAGCTCCGCGCCTAGCGCCGCGTGTACTTGCCAATCGCTGTCACCGCAGCAGTGTGAACAGCAATCCGAGCAGAAGATACCAGGCCACGGACGGAAGCGAGGCTTCCATTCCCGCTTCGCCGCCGGCGATCCATGATGTCGTATCGAGCGTGGTTCGCAGGCAGCTTGCCAAGGGCGCTTCGCCATTCATCTCCAGTCCGAGCAACACCGAGTGCGCGTAGTTCCACGCAATGTGGAATCCGATCGGGAGCCAGAGCGAGCCGCTGAATCGGTAGAGCGAGATGAACATGAAGCTCACCGCAATACTTGAGACCATGATCGCGGCACCTTTTCGAAGCGTCAGCGCCTTCATCTGCGCCAACAAGTGAACGATCCCGAACATGGCTCCAGAAACCAGGATCGCCGCCGGCCACCCCCAAGCCAGCGCAAGCTCGAGTCCCATCATGCCCCGGAAGACAATCTCCTCGGAGACCCCGGCGAACACGGCCGCAAAGCTGATCCCAACCACCGCGGACGCCAGCTCCGCGCGGCGCAAGCCCAGCCGCGACAGCGGCATCCGTGCGAGATTCATCCTCCAGAGCACAGCAATGATCAACAGCGGGCTGACCATGCCGAGGCCGATCCCCAACAACAGCCATCCCCAGCTGATGCCAAGCCCCATCCATGCAGTGGGCCGACTCCAGAGCAGCGTGGAGCACAGCCAGATCAGCGGAAGCCCGGCGGCAATGGCCACAGACCCTCGCAGCAGCAGAGAACGTGACGACTCGTGTTTACCGCTCATGAGTGCGTCGAACGACACATGATCGGCGCGCGCAGCCAGCAGTGCACCGAGGTACTGATGTGCATGCATCAGCAGGAACAGCCCGAATGACCAAAGCAAGACGAGAAATGGGTTTCTTGGATCAACTATCGCATCGACCACAGTGCCTCCCTCGCATCCCTTTGCCTATTGGTAGCAACGCCGTAGGGGGACGGTTCATCCGCAGGAAGCGGAACGCATGCGCAAACTCAAACGAACCCGAAGGGTTCGCATTCTCACAACGAACGCGAAGCGTTCGCCACCATCCATCCAGAGAAACGAGCGCAGCTCGTTTCTCCAAGGAGCTCGAAGAGCTCCCCGTAACTCGCAACTCGCCTACAACTTCACTCCCCGAAGTGTTCGAGCACGCGGAGCGCATTCAGGGTCAGCCATTTGCTTGGCTTCCCTTTCTCTTCTACGTCGGCCCACATCTTGCCGTTCAGGGTGTTTTCGAGCATCCACGTCCCATCCGCGGACCTCTTGCTTCGCACGATGCTGAGCGGACCCTCCAGCGCCGGACTCATCGGTATACCGATCTGAGCCAGCACGAGCAGCGCTTCGAGGATGTCGGAGTTGTAGTTGAGGGGGAAGCCGAAGCGCAGCCAACCGGCTTTGGGCTCCCGATCCCCGTACCCATGCTCGTCGAGGAAGCGCTGCTTCCGGTCCGCCACCCACGCCTTGACCGTCTGTCCCTTCGGAAGATCTCCCGCTTTCGGCGCCGTGGCCAGGATCTCCTGCCATGCCTTCCGATGGGAGGACACGTAGATGTACACGTGATTCTCGATCAGCGTCCCCGCGAGAAGCTTAATGGCGTTCTGCATGGCCTCCGACCGATCGCCTTCGGGGACTTCTGCGAAGCAGAGGAGGAGTCTGGGAATGCACATGGTGCAGTGCTGGAGCAGCGACTGCCCCATGGCTTCGCACGCGACGCCGCCATCTGCGACAACGCGCTGAGCGAGCGCTTCCGTCTCGCCGGTGACGATAGGGTGCTCCGCGAACCCGAGCCGCATCGCCGCGCAAAGGATATTGGCGGTCAGACACTGCATCCCTCGCGGGTGGATGTACTCGCGATCCTCCAGGATCGATTCCACCCCTGGGGCAATCCGTGGATCGTGGCCGTCGGCGAGGAACTGCCCAAGGAGGATCATCTGCCAGAAACGGCCGTGGTACTTCTGATAGCTCTTGGCGAAGGTGTTGCCTTCCGGGGACCAGAACTCCGGGCCGTGCGCGAGGATCTCACGCGTGACCGCGTAGTCCATCAGGTGTGACTTCGCCTCGCGGACCTCGGCAGACTCCGGATCGCGCTCTAGCAGATGCAGCAGCGTCAGGTACCGGACGGGCGGGTTGTCCTCACCCAACAGCCATTGAAGTGTGCTGTCTGAAGCGATCGTACTCATGAGACCAGTCTACACAGTCAGGAATTCATGACTAACTCGATCCGAGAAGTCCGATGATCTCGGCCACGCGCGGACCGTCGCCGACGAGTTCTCGGACGTTCGTCTGATTCAGAGCTTCGATCTCGTCCGGGCTCATGCCCTTGATCTTGGCGACGTCTTCGAGGACGCCTCGGAAGACCGTCGAAGGCAGCGACTCCGAGTCTTGGGGCAGGACGTCGATCTCGAGCAACAGGCGATCGTCCGGGATCTTTCGGACCATTGCCGCGATCTCGTCTCGTTCCTCCTGCGTTCTCCTGGGCAGATGTATCTGCCCCACGGAGTAGTAGAACCCCGCTTTGTTGATCTCGTCCATCAGATCGAGCGTTCCCGAGTACCAATGGAAGATCGCACGTTGGACGCCGGCGTCCTTCAGAACCTCAAGCCCCACCGGTTCCATGCCTCCGCGAAAGTGGAGGTTCAGCACCATGTCGTTCCTTTTCGCCGCTTCGAGAAAGACATCGAGGAGCGCCAGTTGCTCTTCCCTGGTGGCAGTGTTCCGGCTGCTGGCGAGGTCGAGCCCGATCTCTCCAAGCATGACAGCCGACTCGCAAAGCTCTGCCACCTCGTCGAGCCGGTCCGTGTACTCGTTCGCATACCAAGGAAGAATCCCGAAGGACGGGATCACGTAATCCGACTGATTGGCGCACTCCAGAATCTTCTCGTACGACGCCAGATCGCACGACTGCGCAAAGGTCGGAATCCGGTGGGCCGTGATGTCCTCGATGACTCTCTTCCGCTTCTCAGGGTCGGTCAACCAGGGTTCGTCCAAATGCAGGTGCGTATCCACGTACATGCGTCACGTCTCCTTTCCGTTGGATCTAGAACTCTTCCGCGCGCCAATCTCCTCAGGCAGAACCTAGGTTACGGAATGAGCGTTTACAGAACGTGTCAGCGGGGCGCTTCAGCAACCGGGCCAGCAATCGACCGCAAACACGGATTCGAAGGTGAAGGTCTGGGCCCAGAAACTGACCCCAAAGGAACCCCAGAGGCTAGATACTTCACTCCACTGTATCGCGCGTACGTTTGAAGTCTTGTGTCAATACCCCTCTTCCGTCTTTTGTCGAGACGGGATGCACACATGTGGCTTGGAACAGTAGAGCGCACCAGGAAGCAGGTCCGTTACTCGACAATCTAGCTTCCGCGAAGAACAGAGAGGATCTGTTGTTCGGTTTCGGAATCGAGATCAAGCAAGCTCTTGTCCGGGTGAGTCGCCAGCCAATCTGAGAGAATCTTGTCGATCTTCTCCGCTTTGTCTTTGATCGCGGAGTTGTACTTGGTCCAAGCTTCCCAGCGCTTGAGAGCGTCATCTCTCGACTGACC
>Ga0272442_10005386_pt1 | contig 17120 bp, 13 predicted proteins | sample SSMForm2O_FD_200262 | JGI IMG/M metagenome (GOLD analysis project Ga0272442, IMG submission 200262) | Marine sediment archaeal communities from Little Sippewissett salt marsh, Falmouth, MA, United States - SSM-Form-2O | ecosystem: Environmental > Aquatic > Marine > Wetlands > Sediment ... | reverse complement strand
GTCTATGGCGATCCCAATAAGTGGGTGATGGGCGACACATTGGGGCGCACCGTAATGGCGTTTCTCAACGTAACCAAGTATCCGCCGTCACTGCTCTTCATCTCCGTTACATGCGGTGTCAGCGTAGTTCTCCTGGCCTCAGCCGAGCGTTGGCGCCTGCCTCTCTACGATTCGTTCGTGGTATTCGGCCGGGTCCCTCTTTTCTACTATATCGTTCATCTTTACGTCGCTCATGTCCTGGCGGTAGTAGGCGGTGTGATTCAAGGTTTCCCGGTGTCCGCTTGGCTCGTCGATCCATTTCTGCATAAACCGGAAGGCTTCGGATTCAGTCTTCCGGTGATCTACCTGGTATGGATTGGGTTTGTTGTCGCGCTCTATCCGGCCTGTCATTGGTTCGCGTGCCTAAAGGCAGAGAAAAAACAATGGTGGCTTTCCTATCTGTAGAGGCAAGCCGTGATTCGTATTCGTCAAAGGTACTTCGTAAGAGAGGACCAGATAATGACGGCTAAAGCTGTTTTCGTTGCAGTAATCTTGATGGCAATCGTAGTGTTGATGGACCCGTGCGCTAATGCTTCCCTGAAGGCCAAAGAGCATGAACGACCCCTCAGTATTGGTGAGCACACAGTCGAGCTGAACGGCATGAAGCTTTGGTACAAGGTGGCTGGAACCGGCCCGGTCTGCCTGATGCCATCGCCGGCGTGGGGAGCAGGCTCAGACCTCTACTTCCGCACCCTCGGCTCGATGGAGAGGATCTTCACCGTCGTCTACATCGACTCTCGGGGGACTGGCCGATCCGGACGGGCTGCAAGCCTCCAAGAGTACACCTGGGATCATCTCGTAGGCGATTTGGAGGCACTGCGCATCCATCTCAAACATGACGAAATCTGGCTGATGGGAAATTCCGCTGGAGGCGTGCAAGTCCTCCATTACGCCAGCAAACATCCAGAGCGAGTAAGTGGTCTGGTGCTTCTGGACACCAGCGCGGTGTGGGATGATCAACGGGTAGCCGATATCCATAAACGAATAGCGAAACGCAAAGCAGAGCCCTGGTATGAAGACGCCGCTAAAGCGTTTTGGACGGATCCAGAAACCGATGAGGGAATGGCCCAGATGTTAAAGGCGATTCATCCCCTTTTCTGGTCGGACCCGGCCAAGGCTGAGCGTTTCACAGACGACTTCGCGGCGGGGTCGGCATCAGGGATTGCCCGCGCCGGCAAAATGGAAAGCAAGCGGGTACCGTGGGACCTGAGAGAATCGTTAAAGAAAGTCACGGCACCGGCCCTGATCGTTGTTGGCGACGATGACTTCGTCAGTTCTCCCGAATGTGCCAGGATACTGCATTTGGCCCTGCCAAACTCGAAGGTCTTGCTCATCGAGCAGTGTGGCCACTTCCCCTGGCTGGAGCAACCCGAGGTTTTCAACACCCGTGTTCCCCAGTTCCTACATGCGTTGGGGCTATCGGTCAGTTCAGTGGATGAATCAGCTCAAGCATCTGAATCTCAGGAACAACTGCCGGTAATTGATGTGCATGTTCATGCCTTGAGCAAAGAGAGTTTCGAAGAGACGTATGAAGAACTCAGAAAACATAATGTGGTAAAAGCCATTATCAGTGGTAGCTTGGAACATGTAGAATTCTGGATGTCCAGAGATGTCGACAATCGACTTATCCCGGGTGTATTGATGTTCAAACCCGATATGGATCTTGGAAAGTTCGAAGACCTTCTGAGATCAGGCAAGATAAAGGTGTTCGGGGAGCTTGTAGCGCTCTCTGCTGGTCTGACACTGAGCGATCCGGTTTGGGATCCGTACCTGAAATTGTGTAGTCAGTACGACATTCCAGTGTCTATTCACTCAGGTAAAGCATACATGGACCCCAGCTTCAAAAAGGCGAGGCTGAGCTTGGGTGATCCGTATCTGATTGAGTCCGTATTGATCAGATACCCGAAGCTCAAGGTAGTCCTTTGTCATTCTGGGGGTGAATGGCACGAACATGCTTTGGTGTTAATGGTTAGCTATCCGCAGGTATACTCGGATTTAGCTTGGATTCTTTGGGTTGATCCCAACGCAATGAGGTACGCAAGAGAATTCCTGGCCAATGCCAAGACCGCCGGATGTCTCGATAGAGTCATGTTTGGCTCTGATGTATGTAGTATGGTCCCTACGCATGTTGTAGAGGATTCTATTGCGTACCTAAAAAGTCTTTCGTTTCTATCAGCGAAAGAAAAACGCGACATTCTCTACAACAATGCAGCGAGGTTCTTGAGACTCAAAGGAGAATAGCACATCGGGTATCTACCCATACTCATGAAAGGCAAAAACAATGTAGTAGCCGTTCGAAGGCACGATAAAGCTGTTCACAATAGGAGGTCAAGACATGGCATCTCAGCGGAGTCGCATTTGGCTTATCGGTTTCGTCTGGCTGTTTTGTGCCGGTCACGGGCTCGGCGCACACACTGAAGTTGGCCAGCCCCTCAAATCAGGTGAGCATACGGTCCAGTTGAACGGCATGAAGCTATGGTACAAAGTCTCCGGAGCCGGACCGGTGTGCATAATGCCAAGCCCGTGGGTGCTGGGGTCCGATTCCTATTTCCTTACTCTCGGTTCGATGGAGAAGATCTTCACGGTTGTTTACCTCGACAGTCGGGGAACCGGCCGATCCGGGCGACCCAAGACGCTCGAAGAATATGGCTGGCACCATCTCGTTGGTGATGTGGAGGCGTTGCGGGTTCACCTTAAGCAGGACAGGGTCTGGCTGATGGGCCACTGTATGGGGGGCAGTCACATCCTTCATTACGCCTGCAAATATCCGGCGCGAGTGAGCGGGCTCGTGTTGCTGGATGCCATCCCGGCGATGAACGAACAGTGGCAAGGGGCCGTGAAGAAACGAATCGCCGGCTTGGCAGGGAACCCGTTGTACGACGTGGCCGTGAAGGCCTGGCCGTTCTTCCCCGAAGTGACCATGGAACTCAGGGAGGAGGATATGGCAAAGTGGCAAGAGACCGTCTTCCCCCTCTATTGGTCGGATCCACGCAAGATCGAGCAGTTCAGTGACGCTTTCGCTGCTGCCAGCTACGCCCCCGAGGTTCAAGTGGGAGAGGGGGTGAGCAAGAAGCTGCCGTTCGATCTCAGAGCGGAACTGAGGAAGGTGACCGCGCCGGCCTTGATTGTGCATGGCGAAGATGACCGCATTGCCTTCATCGATGATGCCATGGACTTGCATTCGGGTCTGTCGAACTCAAAGTTGTTGCTCATCGAGAAAAGTGGTCACTTCCCCTGGCTGGAGCAACCCGAGATTTTCGAAGCACGTGTTCCTGCGTTCCTGCAGGCGCTGGGGCTAGCCGTTCGCCCGGCTATTGACTCTGCTCAAGTGCCCAAGACTCAGGGCCAGCCCCCCATCATTGACATGCATCTTCATACGATGGGAGAGTGGGATTATCCTGCACCGGAGGGGCTTTTTCAGGGATTGACGGCGTCAGCTATCCCTGAAATGCTCTTCAAGGAAACCTATGAGCAATTCAGAGAACTAAACGTTGTCAAAGCGGTTGTATGCGGCCCGTTGGATTGCGTAGAAAGGTGGAAATCTCAAGATGAAGACGGGCGGATCATCCCGGGGCTTCAAATGCATGCACCCAACGATTGGGAGGTCGATCCTGTACGATTCGAAAGCTTGGTCAAGGCCGGCAAGATCAAGGTATTCGGGGAAGTGATACCGTTGATATCGGAGACGACGCTGAGCGATCCGGAGTGGCAGCCGTACCTTGAGATCTGCGAGCAATATGATATTCCCGTGCTTGTCCATACCAGCAGAGGGCCGCGCGGCATCGCCTATACGTGGGCGCCCAAGGCCAGGTTCCGTTATGGCGAACCGTATCTTATTGAAGATGTCTTGATCAAGTACCCCAAGCTTCGACTCTATATGGGGCACTCTGGTGTGGAGTGGCAGGATCAAGTTCTGATGTTGATGGATGGCTACCCGCAGTTATACACAGATCTGGCCGCGATTCTCTGGATAGGGCCGTTATATCAACAGCATGCAACGGAATTTTTGGCCAAAGCCAAAGAGGGAGGATTATTGAACAGGGTTATGTTTGGTTCAGATCAATTGCATTGGCCCCATGCCATAAAGATGTCCATCGATTACTTGAACAGCCTTGATTTCCTCACAGAAAAAGATAAGCGGGACATCCTCTACAACAACGCGGCGACGTTTCTGAGGCTCAAACAGTGAGTGGCTACAGAACAGAGACCTTCAAAAGGAATGTACCATGATCACAATGAAGCAAGTGTTAGCACTGATGTTCGTAAGTGTGCTTGGACTTCCTTCTGCCCTTGGTGCGGAAGATAGACCGACGCCTGAAAACGTAGAAATGCCGTACGGTGACAATTCAGAAGGAGGACAGTTCATTCAGGTCAATGGCATCCGTCTCTATTGTGAAACATACGGCAAGGGGCCGCCCCTGTTGTTGATTCACGGCAATGGCGCGTCGATCAATGCGATGCGATATCAGATCGAGTGTTTCTCCAGAAGATACCACGTTATAGCTGCAGACAGTCGGGGGCATGGCAAGAGTGAATTGGGTACTGGACGTCTAACGTACGAGCAGATGGCGGAAGATCTTAATCAGCTTCTAGAACGGCTCAACCTGAAGCCAGTTCACATAGTCGGATGGAGTGACGGCGGAATCCTGGGGCTGCTTCTGGCGATGGAACATCCTGAAAAGGTCGGTAGATTGGCACTCATGGGCGCATCCCTTCGGCCGGATGGTGCCTATGACTGGGCGCCGGAAGGGGTTACACGTGACCTTGCACACGTCGAATCGATGATTTCAGAAGGTGACGTGTCCAAACCATGGCAGGCGATTAGGCAGCAATTGTTGCTCTGTATCGAACAACCCAATATCCCAACATTCAGATTGCGTGCCGTGCAAGCACCGACCTTGGTTATGGCGGGAGATCGAGATATCATACGTGATACGCATACACTGGAAATCTTTCACGCCCTACCTAATGCTCAGTTGTGTATCTTCCCGGGGGCGACCCATGGAATTCCACGGGAGAATCCTGCCCAGTTCAACAAGACCGTGGATTTCTTTCTTGAGAATCCATTTCGTTGCCCTGATTCCAAGAATGGTTTTACCGAGCCTCTGTCACAGATTCCCAAGTGATGTCAGCCACTAGCGTAGTGTTGACTGAGGGATGCAATCCACAGGGGAAAGGAGCCGTACATGCTAGAGCGCAGATTGATAATTCTATCCCTTGCAGTCTTCATGCTGGCAGGGTGCCAAAGTCTCAACAGGGATCGTGCATCGGAAGGTCGCACAGTCATTCTTGTGACCCCCAATCTCGATGATGACGACGGTGACGGAGAGCCCGATGCTGCCGATGACATCGTCAACGGGCCTCTGGATCGCGACGATCTGACGGTTGTTCACGTGCCCGGAGGGGTTTCAGGGCTTGAGCCCCGGTTCTTAGGCTCTGGAGCAGACCTCTATCGTATCTTGGACATGGAGGAATCTGCATCCGGTTCGACGGCGGTATGGATTGAGGCAAAGGGCCCGAAATCGGCAAGTTCGAAGGCCACGCTTGTATTCCACGGTGGGACGGTGAATGGCAAGAGTCTCGAATTCCATCTTGACATCAAACCGTTCATGCTGACCTCTTCTGTTGATCGGGCCAGTGAGGTCTTTATGGTCAGAGTACCAGATTCAGAAACATTTATCAAAGACCTTGAAAGTCTTCTAAGTTCAATTTCAAATGCACCTCAATTGACTGTTCTCTACAATGAGAATGGAAGCGAGCGTGATGTGTGGATACAGGATGCTACAGAAATAGGCTTCTTCAAAGATGCATCCATATTTGCAGCCTTGGCTGGTTTGAGGGCTAAACACAATAATCCCAAGGTGAACGCAAAACTACTTGATCGGTATTTCGTGAAGGTATTCTGCGGGCCAAACAGATGTGTTCTAGGTATTGGAGAACCGCTTGCTGAACGTCGCTGGATCGACTGGTTTGGCAATCTGGAATCAACTCCACCGTTTGTTGGTGCTAATGGAAGAGAATACCCCTGGGGACGAATTCTAACTGGTCAACAGCGTGAATTGTCTATGCATGACTCCGTGATGGAGTTTCTTGAAGCCCAGGGCGCGCAATGGCCCCCCATTGTTCTTGATACAGGTTTCTTGGCGATAGGCCACATTGACGAAATCGTCAATTTCATTCCCCACGGAAATGGCTTCAAAGTTGTCATGGCTTCCCCTGCCTTGGGACGTCAGCTATTGGAAGAGCTTGCTGCAGAGGGACATGGGGAGAAAGTGCTGTTGAAGGGAAAATCGTATCTTGGAGGAGATGTGAAAGGGGAAACGACTATTGCGGAGGCCTTGGAAAGCAGCGACCTGATGGGGAAAAATGACAAAGCAGCTAAGATCATGAAGATGAACCGGAACAAACTGATGCGTGAGATGTGTCTCAAAGACAGTGACATAGTCGATCTGCCCGTCGTCATTACAGCCAGGGGCTGGACGCTCTGGCCGAATCCGGTCAATGGCTTGGTTCTTGGTACCCATTATGTCGCGCCCAAACCATTTGGCCCAATGATCGATAATCATGATCCAATCGAAGAGGTGTGTCGAGTGGCATTCTCCGGAGCAGAGACGACAGTTCATTTCTTGGATGTCTTTGACGCATACTCGTCTCGTCTTGGAGAAGTGCATTGTGGGACAAACGCGGTTCGACATCGACGACGACCATAGCAAACAAGATACAACAGGGGGCCAACCATGCTTGAATCTCGGCTAATGCTTGTGGCTGCGGGAGTCTTTCTCCTGGCAGGGTGCCACACCCAATCCATCGTGGAGACACGAAACAAAGCAACTGTTCGGCGCTACTTGAAGGAAGTCGTCAATAATACGAGTGGGGATTACTCAAAGGCTTACGAGGTCATTTCCCCTGATTTCACGCTGTACATCGGTGGAAAGCCCTCCGAGCAAAAGGGTGTTGACGTCTTCAAAGATACCGACGAGTTCATGAAATCGTTTTCAAAGATCACGCTTGTTGATGATGAGATGATCGCCGAGGGCGATACAGTAGCCGTTCGATGGCGCGACGAAGTCGTTCATGACAGAAGTGCCTTTCTAGGCTATGAAGTGATACCGGACGACACAGACATGATATGGCATGGCATGAGTTTCTATAAGTTTGACGACAACGGTTTGATTAGCGAGGCGCACATTGTCGATGACGGCGTAGAAGTGTTGGAGATGCGAAGGCGGGCAAATGAACAGGGCGACGTTGAGACGCGAAACCTGGAGACATTCCACCGTTATTGGAAGGAGATCGTCAACCGTGGCGATTTCTCAAAGCACCATGAAATCATCAGTCCGAACTTCACTGGCTACTTCCCTGGAAAACCAGTTGGACTCAAAGGTGTCGAATTTCTGAAGAAGAGCAAACAGCAGCGTGATCGAGCATTCTCGAAGATCGAACTCTTCGAAGATCAGTTGATTGCAGACGGAAACACCATTGCCGTAAGATGGCATGCTGTTGCACTGCATGACAGAGGGAGCATATTCGACTACGGGCCTGATGGAAACGAGATAACTTGGCAAGGCATGAACTTCTACAGGTGTGATGAAAACGGTTTGATAGCAGAGGCATATATTGTTCATAACCTCTTTCATGTTCTTGAACTGCGAGAGCAATTACGCCGCAAGAGCGGATGTGCCCACCTGGGTGATCCATCCCAAGTACAGAAAGGAGATCTGACCGATGCCAGGACTGACCAAACCGCTCGTAATAGCAATGATGTGCCCAGCATTCGCCATCGGCTCCCATGCAGCGGCAGGGCCCAAATCGGTCGGCTACCTGGAGAAAGCTCTCCAGTCGATGTTGGACAATGTCATCATTGAGGACGGCAACATCCCCGGCGTAGCTTTGCATGTCGAGATGCCCACTGCCGGACTGTCGTGGAGCGGGGCTGCCGGTGTAGTCGACCGTGACAGCAAGATCCCTCTCACGCCGCAACATCCTGTGAGGATTGCCAGCAATACGAAGACTTTCGTCGCTGCGGCCATTCTGCGTCTCTGGGAAGATGGACTACTTGATCTCGACAGTCCGATGGCGGGGCATCTGCCCAGCGAATTCAGCGCGATGCTGCGAAGCGACGGATATGATCCCGAAGCGATCACCATCCGACACCTTCTCACCCATACCAGCGGCCTCTTCGACTACGGGGACTATAACGAGTCCTTTGAGCTGTGGGGGCGCAATCCAAAACGCCGATGGACCCGGGGCGAACAGCTACAGGTTGCGATGGACTGGGGCGATGCCTACGGTGTTCCCGGTGAGGTGTTCCGCTATGCTGACACCGGCTACATCCTGCTCGGCGAGATCCTCGAACGCGTGAGCGGGAAGCCGATGGGCGTGGCGCTCCGCCAACTGGTCGATTACGAGGGGATTGACCTCACTTCGACGTGGCTCGAATCGCTGGAGCCAAGACCGGAAGGTGTGCCGGACCGGGCCCATCAGTATATGGGCGGTGTCGATACCTACACGTTTGATCCTTCTGCGGACCTGTACGGAGGCGGTGGCCTCGTTTCGACCGTGGGAGACCTCGCACGATTCATGCGGGGCATCTTCACAGGCCGCGTGTACAAGAGACCCGGCACCGTTGATACAATGCTATCGACTGTACCAACCAAGAGAGAGGGACCTGCGGCCTATGGTCTTCAGGGGATGAGAGACATATACCGGATGGGCATCGTTGCGGTCACGTCAGGCGGTGGCATCACAGCGTATTGCCACGGTGGGTATTGGGGCACCTTCGCAGCGTACGTGCCAGGTTTTGATTTGGCCATCGGCTTCACGAGGAACCAGCAGGCAGGTGGCATCGGGGGGCCGCAAATCATCCGCCGCGTTATCGACCTGGTCATAGAAGCGGGCTATTCTCCAATCAAGGTAAGAGCACGCGACCTTGGCATTCCGTTCGCTGGCACTCCAGGGCCGCTAAATGCCATCACGGACGTCAACGGTGTCGAGGTGGGCCATACTACGCTGATTCGCGGAGTTGGCCGACTGATCGTTGGGCAGGGACCCGTTCGAACAGGGGTCACCGCGATCCTTCCGCGAGGCAAGGAGTATGCTCCCGTTTTTGCAGGCTGGTTTGCCCTAAACGGCAATGGTGAAATGACAGGAACTACTTGGGTAGACGAGTCTGGTTTCTTGGAAGGCCCAATCATGATTACCAACACGCACAGTGTCGGTATCGTGCGGGACGCGGTCATCGCCTGGCAAGCGGACAACGAATACTTTGATCCAGTCTTCCGCAACATGTGGTGGAGCCTTCCTGTAGTTGCTGAGACGTACGATGGATTCATGAGTGATATCAACGGCTTTCATGTGACGAAGGAGCATGTGTTTTCCGCATTGGACTCGGCAAAGGGCGGTCCAGTACCAGAAGGAAACGTCGGAGGAGGAACCGGAATGATGTGTCATGGTTTTAAGGGCGGTATTGGGACTGCGTCGAGAGAACTGAGTATGAAGGCTCGGAGTTATACACTCGGTGTGCTTGTACAGGCGAATTATGGCTTGAGAGAGCATCTTATGATTGCCGGTGTTCCGGTTGGTCGTGAAATTGCTGATCTGATGCCTGACTTCAAGAGTGGTCGTCCAGATACTGGCTCGATCATTGTCGTTGTGGCGACCGATGCGCCTTTGCTTCCGCATCAACTCAAGCGTATTGCAAGGCGAGTCCCTCTCGGAATAGCCAAAGTCGGCGGCGTAGGCGACAATGGCTCCGGGGACATATTCATAGCGTTTTCAACGGCAAATCCTGGAGCGGCTCAGCGTTCCGGCATTGCACAACTGCAGATGCTTCCCAATGACATGATTACCCCATTGTTTGAGGCGACGGTACAGGCAACTGAAGAGGCCATTGTTAATGCGCTGGTAACGGCGGAGACCATGACTGGAATCAATGGCAACACGATTCATGCTTTGCCGACGGATCGACTGAAAACCATATTGAGAAGATACAATCGCATGAAGAAATAGGGTCATCGTGTCTTGCATGGGAGGGTATCTATGTCAAGTACTCTACTAGTTGAAAGAAATGCACAGATGAGACGTTGGACGGCCATATGGCCCGTGGCTCTCTTAACCGTTGCTATTTGGTGCCCACAGACTGTACGGGCTCTCTCGCCGGAAGAACAGCGCAAGAGCTTTTGGAAGCCTGAGAATCGAGCCCTGAAACTCCAGAATCCCGACACATTCCATTCTTGTCGCGAGGTTCTTGCCGGTGGCCAGATATGGAAGTTGAAGGAGGCGGCTCTAAGCGGCTCCTTTGCGCCAGAGTACTCTTGGCAAGGTAAGACCTATGGAATCAACGAGTTCAATGAGCGCACAATGACTAACGCGTTATTAGTTCTCAAGGACGGCAAAGTCGTTCTCGAAGCATATCGCAACGGTTCAACGAGCCGGACACGCTTCATTTCGTTTTCGATCGCGAAGTCTGTTTTGTCTGCATTGATTGGAATGGCGATTGAGGACGGCTACATCAAGAGCGTCGAGGATACCTTGACCCAGTACCTCCCCGGTTTGGTCGGGGGCCCATATGAAGTCGTGTCTCTCAAGGATGCGTTGCAGATGCTATCGGGTGTTGATTTTCCTGAAGTCTCCGACGTTGTGGATCCTACAATTGAGCCAGACCTCCTTTTCCGGATTCGGTTTGATGCCATCGGCAAACATCGCTATCGCTTCGTTGAGGCCGCCAATACGCTCAGAAGGAATCGTCCTGTTGGTGCTAAATTCAGCTACAATAATATGGACGCAGCCGTAGTCGGGTGGCTGCTGGAGACCGTGACTAAGAAGCGTCTGTCTATGTATATGCAGGAACGTCTCTGGCAACCCGCAGGGATGACGGCCAATGCCGCTTGGCTACTTGATGGTCCTCCAGAAATCGGGCGAGAATACGTGTCCGGAGGATTGGTAGCAACGCTCAGGGACTACGGGAGGTTCGGGCAGTTCATTCTGAACAAAGGTAGAGCGAATGGCAAGCAGCTAGTTTCACCGGACTGGATCGCTGTGTCTACGACTCCGAATAGCCTGCCGGTTCAATTTGGAGGCCTGTACAAGGAATCTCCTCTGGGCTATGGCTACTATTGGTGGCTATTGCCAGAAGGCGGAATATTGGCTGAGGGGTCGTTCGGTCAATTCATATGCATTGAACCGAACGCAAACGTCGTGATCGTCAAACTCAGCTACTGGCAGAAGGATTGGGATGAAGAGAAGGAGATGGAGTGTTATGCATTCTTCAACGCTGTCGTCGAAGCATTAGATTGAGTCACGCCTTCGATTTGGGCAAGATAGAACCATATGGAGCGAATCATGCGAGAAGGCTCCGCGTGCTGCAGAAGAGAACATATGACCGATTGTCCTAACACAGGGAAGACCGAACCGAGGAATTCCTTGGAAGAAATCGATGGCCGTGTGATTTCTGTCGATGCGTACCGGGGGTTTGCCATTGCGGCAATGATCCTCGTCAATGTCCAGGCCGTTCAGGGAGATGTGTACCAAGTGTTCGTCCACCAGCCTTGGCATGGCGTGAGCTTTGCCGATCTGATCTTCCCGTCGTTTTTGTTCATAGTAGGCGTATCGGTCGTTCTCTCTTTGTCCAGGCAGTTGACCAGGGGCACGCGGAAGAGCACGATCTACGCAAGAGCCATTCGAAGATCAAGCATCCTGTTCTTGCTTGGAGTCTGCTTCAATCTTCTGGTCTCCTTACTGATGAAGGAAGGAGGCATCCGGATCCTGGGAGTCCTTCAGCGTATTGCGATAGTCTACTTGGCATGCGTCCTGATATATGTGCATAGCCGCTGGCGAACACAGATCATTTTCGGCATCTTCTTGCTGGTTTCGTATTGGCTGGCAATGGTCTTGATTCCTGTGCCATCCGTTGGAAGAGGAGTATTGGAGCCTGGGCGCAATGTCGCGGCCTGGGTCGACAGTCTCATTGTACCTGGGAGTATGTGGAACGGCACGTGGGATCCGGAGGGGTTATTCAGTACGATACCGGCGATTGTGACAGGGGTATCTGGCGTTCTGGCAGGTCACCTCATCAAATCGCGGCTGTCGATGGACAAGAAGTTGAACCTAATGTTCTTCACTGGATTTGCGTTGTTTGTGTTGGGCGGCATTTGGAATCTGACGTTTCCCTACAACAAGGGCATCTGGTCGAGTTCGTTTGTGCTGCACACATCCGGCCTATCGTTTCTCATTCTGGCGTCCTTCATCTGGCTGACTGAGGTCATGGGCTACAAGAGGTGGAGCAGGTTTGGTGTCGTGTTCGGGATGAACGCGATATTCGCCTACCTGCTGCAGCCATTACTTGCGATTGTCTTGAATGTGCCAGTGCACGAAGAGATCTCTGTGAATTCCTTGATAATGGCGGGGATGAAAAGTGTGTTTTCACCGCAATTCGCATCTTTGATGTTTGCGATAGGATTTGTGGCAGTGTGCTATGGAGTAGTCTACCTGCTTCATCGAAAGAGGATCTATATCAAGATTTGAAAGCGGTAATAGGACCGGTCTTACCAGCGTCAGCAATGATCAGCCGCGTGCCAAAGCGCGTGCCAACGATGTACGTCTGAGCTTTGCTTGACCTTCGGTTGATCTACGGCTGATCTCATAACTCGTTACTGGGCAGTTGTTAATCATTCTGTCACAAGAGCTTAGAAAAGGCGCCATCGTACTTGGGGTCCGATGACCCCTGTGGAGTGTCCAGTTAGAAGCTGGGAGGGCGGGTCTGATTCTGGTGGTCGTATCGACTATGACGATCGACTTTAGCTGCCTGCAATCATACACACTTGTCCGCATCCACATGATGATTGACTCACAGTCGGTGTTGTGATACACTAAAGGTCGGGCCTACCAGACGACACCTCACGTAGCACCCACAGTCAGGAGGGGGCAGATTACGGAGGATGGTATGCTTGTTTTATCACGCAACACGGAGCAGACCATCATGATCGGTGATGACATTGAGATCAAGGTGGTCGAGATTCGAGGAGGAAAGGTCAAGCTAGGCATCACGGCCCCACAGAATGTGTCGGTGCACCGACGGGAAGTCTATGACCGCATTCAGCGGGAGGGAACTGACATAGGCAAGAAAACAGGACCCCACGCTGCCTAATGCTGCTTTGCCGGTATCGTAGACGATGGGACCCCAATTGACCTATATCGCCAATCCGTAAATGCTATGGTAGTTGAGCAATCATGACGATGCACAGAAAGACCGACAAGTTATGAAGCAATATGAATTGGAGTCTCATCGAGAGGCCCGGGCCGAACACGGGAGATGGGAGGATAGCCTCGAAGGGGTTGCGTATTGGCTCGGGGATCTGCCCGTGCCAGAATCCTTGGAGACTGTGATCATCAAAGCTGTGCATAGGTTGCCCATCGCGGGACGAGAATTCGTCTTCTGCAACTGCCGATTCGCTTCGTCGGACGAGGGCGAGGTGCGGATGCACCATGTCCCCCGAACGAGGCAACCCTGGCTGATTAGCCTAGGCGAAGGACTTGTGGATGAAAGCGTAATCATCCATGAGATTGCCCACGCGTGGCTGGGTCATGCGTATGATCTTCAACGTGGCGAGTGGCGGGTGTCCCCGCGGGAGGAGCAGGCTGCCTGTGACCTGACGAGACAATGGGGCTTTACAGGATCAGGTAGCGAGAGCGTTGACTGAGGTCGACGGGAGGGGACCGTTGTTGCCATCGTTACCGATGCTCACCCATCGGTTTTCACCGGCGTATACCGCATCGGGTCAAACGCCTGCCGGTACATCTGCTCCAGCTTTGCATAGAGCTCCTCGCCCCAATTCGGCTTGTCGAGCTCTCTCGGTCCCAGCACTACCGCTGGAATCTGATTGTACCGATAGATCTTGTCCCGGTTGAGCCTTTGTTCTTGTTGGCCTTGACCAGTGCCCGCGATATAATCGATTACAGCCCCGCCGTAGCTGTACAGCGTAAACGACGGCTTCCAGACCTCATTCTTGCCCTCATGGTAGATGATGGTGGCCTGCTGGTAGAAGAACGGGATGCCGTATCGGTCCAGCATGTGGCCGACCTTCAACTCGTCCTTGGTCTCGTATGGTGGGTCCAGTTCAGTCAGCAGGTCTTCGAGTTCTTCATTCGGGTTTTTCAACTTGCTTCACCTCCTTTGCGACTGCTTTCGCGATGGCAGACAGATTGTGTTCTGTCCGCTGGATGATCCTGAAGAGCTTGGAATTGTGATGCTGGAGTTTCTGGGCGGCCTTTAGTGTGTGGCACAGCTGTTGGTAATCGTATTTGGCCGTGTATTCCTGCGCCTTCGCGGTCAGTTCCCGGATGCGTTTTTCATTCTCGGCGACGGCTTTGTCGAGCCGTTCGAGTCTCGCATCGACCCCGACCATTCGGCTGTAGCGGGCCGTGAGTTCTGCGGCGGCCTTTTTCTTGGCTGAGGTCGGCAGCTTGGCGAAGGCTTGCTTTGTTTCTGCGAGCCGAGCGATGTGGCCGTTTCGGATCTGGTGGGCCTTGGTGCGAAGCTGTGCCATGCGTTCAGTCAGGTAGCCCTGGGCAGGCAGCATGCGTTTGACCTGGCGCAGGATGTCGCCGGCTTCCTCGGGGTGTTCGTAGAGTGTGTTGGCTGTCTTGCGGAGTCTGCGCAGACTGTGGTCAAGCCCCTTGGAGAGATGGCGCTGGCGGTACAGGTCTGCCATGCTGTGTTTGATGTCCGGCAATGCCGGCCGGGACAGATTGACGGGCAGATGCAGATGATGCCGGTGCGACATGAACGCCAGCAACCCAAAGATTAGGGCCACGACAATGATCGTCTGGATGATTTGAGGGTCAATCGGAACTGGGATGCCGAGCAACTGCGCTATGACAATGCTGGCGCCGATGGTGATCCCTGCGCCAGCCCAGGAGCCTCCTACCTGGCGGATGCACTGGTACATGACAAAGGCAAGCAGCAGGATGGCAAAGCCGACAGCGATGGGCCCGAGATTCTTGATGGAGAAGTCATTTGCCTGCTCCCACCACACGAGGCCGAGAGAAAGAGCAAGACCAATCGCTGCCGACATCGCAATGGCTGGCCGTTGTTGTTCGAAGCGCTTGCCCAGCGCGACATAAACCACCGAGGTGAAGAACGAAAAGGAAAGGATGAAATCCGGCAGATAGCTTTCGAGCAGTTCTTCCAGATGCCAGTGGTGCCACCAGTCTTCGAGTCTCATACGAGACCTATAGGTGCTACTACTATTTATATCTACCGCTTTTTTCGGCCAGCTCATCACCATGCTGAGCTGAGCTGGCCCGGCAGAGGTCAGCTTGGGGAGGTGACACGATGAAACGATGTCCGATGTGTGGAAGGCTCAGGAGCGAGCACGAGTTCGATGGTGGTTGTTGTGGATGGTGCGCGAAGATGCGGGAGGATGTAGTGATGGATTGGCAGCGGGAACTGGGAGTCTGATATGTCACTTCGAAGTAGTCGGGGGATGAGACCTTGGTTAATACGGTGTGTGCAGTTAACACGCTCTCATCAGAGCGTGACTCTTTCGGGATCGGTGGGCCGTGAGGGACTCAGTTTACGCGCTGGGTCTGGTTAACACGCCCAGTGTGGTTAACGCGTTGGAATCAGTTTATGCTGTGCGCGGAGTTTGTGAGTCGGGTCTGTGAGGAACGCTTCTTCTGCAGATGAAAATTCAGGAGAATGGTTCTGTCGATTTTGTCCACCAGTTCCCGGTCCAATTCCAGGGCGACCTCCAGTGCCCGGCCATACCTACCTCTGGAAAGCACCCGTGTGCGGACAAATCCATAGAGATCCAGTTCGTTGAGGGATTCCCGAAATGCTCTGATCGCTACGGACTTCATACCGGTCTCCCGACAGAAAGCCAGGTACTGGTCATAGAGTTCGTCCGTCTTGTATCGTTTCTGCTGAGTTTTCTTGGCCGTGCGAATGATGGCGCCCATGGCTGCCTGCATCTGGGCCGGTGCGGTGCGGATCATATCGGAGTACTTGTCTCGTTCGATCTCCTCGGCGGCCTGGTCAACGAGAGACAGAGAGATCCTTGTACCCGCCGCCTGAGCCAGTTCGGCACTTCGCGCCAGTAAATCGACTGCCTGGCGGGCATCGCCATGGTCGTGGCTGGATAGGGCCGCAATCTTTTCGATCACGCCCGGCTCTACTGCCTTTTCGGTCAGAGCCTTCTTGACCCGGATTCTCAGGATGTGCTGTAGGTCGATCGCGTTGTACGGATTGAAGAGCAATTCTCGAATTTTCAGGAAGGAGAGGATACGGGGATCGAGATTGTCGCGCCAGTTGAGTTTGTTGGAGGCAAAGACGAGGATGAGCTTGCCGGGGATGGCCTGCGGCAGACGCCGTACCAGGAAGCTCATAAAGGCGTCCTGGTCGGTTCTGACATTGTCCACCTCATCGACGAACAGCACGAAGTAGCCCTTGAACTCGGCCAGAGCCGACTCGATGCGGTACATCAGCTCTACGAGAGAGACTCCCTTCTTGTATTTCTTACTGGCGTTCAACAAGCAGGCCAGATCGTTGATGGCTCGAAAACACGGCCGCGAGGTCGCCAGATTCAGATGCTCAAGCCGTAGGGAGATCCCCTTTCTCTGGCACATTTCCGCGAAAATACCCATGAAGAAGCGCATGGTCAGCGTTTTGCCCGTGCCCGTCTTTCCCCACAAGGCCAGATGTGTGGGATGATTGCCTTTCAAAATTGGAGCGAAGTGTCTGCTCAACTGAGTCATTTCTTCGTTGCGGACATTGGCATTGAAGATCTCCTCCAGAACCTGCAACTGTTCCGAGTGAATCAATTGCTCATCATTGAGGTAACGGGCGTTTTGGATGATATCGTTGTTTGCCACGTTCTCCATCTCATCGAACACCTTGGTTTTGATATGTGAGGTTTCCATCGGTCTTTCACTGACTGATGTTGGTCAGGTACGAACCCCTATATAAGACTTTCCCTTCTTCGGGCAGTAGTAACGCTGTCGGTGGGAGTAAAATGCCGCTGGAAAATGGAAAAGCGGATGATTGGGATGTTCTGTTTGCGTTGCTACTGCGCAGTGGTAGTGCA
>Ga0272442_10005385_pt1 | contig 17121 bp, 16 predicted proteins | sample SSMForm2O_FD_200262 | JGI IMG/M metagenome (GOLD analysis project Ga0272442, IMG submission 200262) | Marine sediment archaeal communities from Little Sippewissett salt marsh, Falmouth, MA, United States - SSM-Form-2O | ecosystem: Environmental > Aquatic > Marine > Wetlands > Sediment ... | reverse complement strand
CGGAGGTGGGGAAACCAGCACATTCACGGTGGACATCCCGATCCCTGAAACCGAAAACAAAGTATTTATCAGCGTCTACCTTGATGCTCCGGAAGGAGGGGAAGACTCCGGAAGGTCCCTGTATATCAACTCGGATTACATCCATGACAGGAGGGACATAAACGGGGTTCGGATCAGCACTGCGAAGCAGGCATATGACGTGGGAGAGGAAGTCACAATGTACGCTAACATAACCCGTGCCGACCACCTGACAATAGAAGGTCCGGGACTTTCCTACGAAGGAGATATTGGGAGTGATACAGAGATCAAATTCACTGTGCCGAATATCCCCTCAGGCGTGTACCGCTACGACATCACTTACGGAGACACGGCAGGAGAATACCTGCTGGATATCCACGGGTTTGAACTGATTGTGGTAGCTGCGGAAGTGGAACTGGAAAAAGGAGGTGAGTAAAAATGTTAACGTTCAGCAGAAAAGGACTCATTAAACCTGCGGGGATACTCTTTGCAGCCTCCCTTGCTTTTATCCTTTTAGCCGCTTCACCTTCGCTTGCGGCAGACGAGACATACTTTTCGGGAGATAACATCACAGTCCATCTCCTGCTTGATTCCAACGATAATGTGCCGGCACAGTTGCATCTGATGGTTTACAACCCGGAAAACAGGCTTGCAGGAAACTCAACACATCACTTTACGCTTGAAACCGGAAAAAACCAGATAGATTTTACTATCCCCTTCCAAACGGATATGGACGGGCTGCACTACCTCAGGTACGATATTTTCGCCGAACTGGACGGGGGCCTGACCCTGGTCCAGAGCAGTACCCAGTACTTTGACGGAGAGGTAAACGACCCCCCCATAATCAAGCTGCTTTCCCCGAAAAACGGAGGGAACTACAGCCCGGGCGAGGAGATCGAATTCTCCGTAAATGTGCTTGACCCCGAAGGCCAGAACACAAGCGTCATCTGGACTTCAGACGTCAGTGGAACTATCGGGACCGGAACATCCTTTTCCCTTGTCCTTGAACCTGAAGGGGTACACCGTATCAACGTGAGCGCAGAAGACGAAATGGGAGCCGTAAGTACCCGGAGCATTACCATAAACATCGCCGAAGGCGGAGAGGATGGAGACAGCGGAGATGAAGGAGGGGACTCCCCCGGAGACAGCACTGTAAGCAACAGTGGGCACGGCACCGGCTTTGTCACGATCAGCCCTAAAGAGCCGGGAAGTGGTGAAGAAGAAACCGGGAGTTCCGGAGAAAGCGGACATGCCCTTGTCCAGGAAGAAAACCCTGAAACGGGAGATAGCGGGATACAGAATGTTCCAGGGGAAGAGGCTGAAAAAGAAAATGATGAAGGCATGCCCGGATTTGAACTGGGTTTTGCGGCTTTAGGCCTCCTGCTGGCTGCAGGCTTTAAGAGAAAGAAAGGAATTTAAAAAAAAGCCTTTAACCCTGGGACCTCTAAATTTTCGCAATAGAGTCCGGAGGGATAAGAGCGGTAGAAAGCGAAAAAGTACAGAAATTATGAAAATTAAAAAGCAAAGGGATCAGGCACCAGGGACCTGATTACCTTCTCTTTTTTTCAGGCCCCTATAAGTAAACGGGGACCTTTTTGCCACTTTTGAACGAGTTTTCGTACTTCAATCCTGGGCCATCCTTATATCCACTTCCTTTATGTGAATCATGATCCTGGACTGGTCATCCACTATTTTGAAGGTTACACCATCATTCCTGTTAATCAGGAGCCTGGACTGCTCCCCGAAGTTCAGGACTGTTAAGGGAAAAGTGATGCAGTTCCCGACTTCCAGAGGACCACCCCCAAGAGCATTGCGTATAGGTGAAACATCAAGTTCACAGCTTTGTCCGTTGATACTTAGAAAGACTTTTGTTATTTCTTCAAACATTATAGGGTCCCCTCCCAGGTGCTCAAGTTTTAACGTGCTGGAGTTCACGCTGCTAGCTTTCAGGATGAGCTGGGGGGAAGGGGCCTGAATCCCCCCGTCAGCCTGGGAACTGAAGGCAACACCAAGTACGACTGTGATTAAGACGATTAAAAAAGTGCCTATTTAGGGTAAAGAAGAAATACAGGCTTTTAAGTCAATCACACAATGACTTCCTGCCTTAATATCACAAGCTTCTGGTCCCCGTCAACAACCTTCAGGTAGATAGTGTCCCCTGCATTAATCGTATCGATTTTTCCCGTGTCTTCAGTTTTCAGGGGAGTTAGATAAATGTTCACGGTGTCGCCTGCCCGAAGGGTTGTACCGTACAGGTGGGTAATATTGAGTTCAATGCTCTCCCCTTCAATCTCGATAAGCACTTTTGTGTTGTACAGGAAAGTGAAGGGCTCCCCTCCATTGTGACTGAGGGTTATCGTATCACCTTCAAGATCACCCCCGTCAAGCCTGCCCATTCCAATATTTGTCGAATAACCCTGTAAAATACCTGTAAGAGAACTTGAAGAAATTACAGTTGCAAAAATAATAGTTAATAAAGTAACCATGGCAACCCCAACGAGAGGCGAGATAGCCTTCTTATCGTTAAAAATACTTGCTGCCGTCACTTCCACCCCCACATATTAAGACCATTTTTACAAACTAAAACCATTTTTACAAACTAAAACCATTTTTACAAACATAATGAACAATTTTTTTACGCATATAAAAACTATTAATCACGCACATAAAAATCATTTTCAAATAGTATAGGTCGATCCATATATATAACTTTTAAGACAGAGCATGAAAAAAATAGTAGGAAGTGAATATGAATATACATAATGAATTAAAATATAAAGTACGCTTATACCACAACTTCCTGCCTTAAAATCACAAGTTTCTGATCTCCGTCGACGACCACAAGGAAGATTGTGTCCCCAGGCTTGATATTATCGATTTTGTCTGCATCCGCCGGGTTTGCAGGAGAAAGTTGGAGGGCTAGCGTCTCACCCGCGTTTAGGGTGACTCCGTACAAATGGGAAATGTTAAGTTCAATGTTATCCCCTTCAACTTTTAGAAGTACCTCCGTATTTTCCTTGAAGGTGAAGGGTTCTCCCCCGTTGTGACTGATTGTTATTGTATCTTCTTTAAGGCTCCCTCCGTCAATCCTGCCTATTCCGAGGTTTGTAGAGTAGCCCTGCAAAATTCCTGTGAGAGCAGTGGTCCCAACCACAGATGCAAGAATAATGGTTATCAAGGTAACCATAAGAACCCCAACAACTGGAGAGACGGCCTTTCTGTTACTAAAAAAACCAGCTGCATTCACAGTATATCTCCAGATTTGAAAGTTATTTTTTAACACATAAAAATCATATTTAGATAGAATAAGTAGATTCATGTATATAATCCTTAATACATTTGTAAAAAAGTGATGTTAAAAAAAGTGTTAAAAAAGTGCTCCATCATTAGGCGGTTGATGCATCTCCAATACCTTAAAATTTATTCACATTCCTTGATTTTGTAAGTAAGGAATATTCGCCAGTTCTTCAAAATAGTTCACAGGAACCCGGAAACGGTTTTTCAATTAGATATCAAAGGAAGCCTCCGCCAGCTTGCCTGGCGGCCCTCACAAAAAGAAACAAAAGAGATATTAGAAAGAATATTTGCAGATTGCATTAGTATTTAGTTTTATTTACATTTCCGCATTATTTAGACTTTTTTTACTTTTCTTCTTATTTATTCTCTTTACTCATTTTTATTTAGGAAAAGCCGGCCGCCTTCGGCGCCCGTGGACAAGAAAGACGCGATATAACTAATTCCGGATGCTTGGGGTACAATAAAAGATTCAGAGATAGCCATTATTTTTTGCCAAAAACATCAACTGAATAATGCAGGACTAACTAAAAAAGGTGTTAAAAAGATGTTAAAAAGATGTTAAAAAGATGTTAAAAAGATGTTATATTGGTAAATTCATTCATTCATTCATTCATTCATTCATTCATTCATTCATTCATTCATTCATTCATTCATTCATTCATTCATTCAGATTCTCGAGCACCATTTCAAGATATGAAGTGCGTATCGAGTCCTCTTCCCTTATCCCAAACTGTTTTAAAAACTCAAAAAGTTTAAGCCGGATCGGGCCAAGTTCCTGTTCTTCCCCGGCAACAATCTCCACTTCCAGAAATTCCCCGAGACCTTCAACGGAATCAAGGCAGACGGTAATGTCCCCGGAACTGAAAACTTCCCGCCTTTTCCTAACAGCCCCTGCTTCCGAAAAGCCCAGAGCATGCAGGATTTCAGTTGTGTTTTTCTCGTCAACAACAGTTTCAAACTCTTTCCGGGTCTTGGATACACGGTCAAGTTTAGGGCCCTTATAGGTCAACACAGCCCTTCCGTCAAGGTTCCGAATCCTCAGTGCCTCGTCGGTTTTTGCAAAGTCCCGGTGCGGAGCAGCGAAATAGGTGTCTGACTGTTCCTCAACCCTTATTTTTACTGCCCCTATATTTTCAAGGATGGAACGGACCTTAGAAAGATCCGCTTTTGCCTTGACTTCCACTTCAATCATGTTTTCTCGATATCCCCGGTTCAATCCACTGTGTTCAATTATTCACGAGACTTGATTTACGAGACTTAATTACACGATTCAATCCACGATGATAAAGTGTCCACAATACTCAAACCACAATATTAAGTCAACCACAATATTAAGTCAACCACAGGAGCAGGTCCACAGCGTTAAATCAGTTACCGGATTCAATCCACAGGAACCCGGAACTGAAATCTGGACGGCCTCAGGCATCAACAGGGATGAATTTGGTCCCGTAGTAAATCATGCCCCGGTCGCCGCCTTCTCCAAGTTTCCGGAAGACAGACTTTACACGCATCCCGATATGCACCTTTTCGGGGGAGCCAACCACCTGGGCGGTCAGTCTCGGTCCCTCGTCCAGTTTGATGATGGCAAGGGCGTACGGAGCCTGCTCTTCAAAGCCTTCGGCAGCAGTGCGGATAACCGTGTAAGTGACGATTTCACCAGTTCCCTTGAACCTGAAAGGCTCTATCTGCCCGAGACGCCTGCAGTTCACGCAGGTCTTGCGGGGCGGATAGAAGTATTCACCGCACTCAGTGCAGTGCGTGCCTTCAAGGTTGTACCGGCTGTCAAGGTTTCTCCAGAATCTGGGTACTGACATCGAATATCACCTCTCCCTCGAAAATATGTGTACTACTGCTGTTGCTCCGGACCCTCCGACATTGTGGGCCATCCCGTACTCCGCACCTTCTACCTGGCGCTTTCCGGCTTCACCACGCAGCTGGGTCACGATTTCCACAGTCTGTTTGATGCCCGTTGCACCGACCGGATGTCCGCAGGCTTTCAGCCCTCCCGAGGGGTTGACAGGGATCCGGCCTCCAATTGCGGTTTCACCCTCTGCAGTAACTATTCCGCCTTTACCTTTCTCTGCAAAACCGAGGTCTTCCACGGCGCAGATTTCGGCAATGGTGAAACAGTCGTGCACTTCCACAAGGTCAATGTCTCCGGGACCCAGCTTTGCCATCTCATAAGCCCGCTTTGCAGCCATCACCGATGCGTCCAGGGTTGTTATGTCCCTGCGGTCGTGAAGCGCAATGGTATCGCTTGCCTGGGCCGTGGCCTTGATGTAAATAGGAGTGTCGGTGTACTCGTGGGCTACTTCGGCAGGAGCCAGCACAAGGGCCGCAGCTCCGTCCGTGATCGGGGAGCAATCAAAAATGTGCAGGGGGTCGGCAACCATGATCGAATTCAGTACCTGGTCAACCGTGATTTCGTTCCTGTACTGGGCAATGGGATTCAGGCAGCCGTTCCTGTGGTTCTTTACCGCGGCTTCGGCGAGCTGCTCGCTGGTTGTCCCATATCTGTGCATGTGCAGCTTTGCAATCATTGAATAAAGCCCAGGGAAAGTTGCTCCTGCCATGCCTTCCCATTCCCTGTCGGCTGCAGCTGCAAGGGCTGAAGAAGCTTCTTCGGACCCGACATCCGTCATCTTTTCGGCTCCTGCCGCAACCACGATGTCACCGTAACCGGAAGCAACGGTCATAATCGCCTGGCGAAGGGCAAGCCCTCCGGAAGCACAGGCCGCTTCCACTCTTGTAGCGGGAACGTGCAGGTTCCTCGAAAGCCCCGAATAGTCCGCGATCAGGGCTCCGATGTGCTCCTGCTCGACAAAGCGACCTCCACTCATGTTCCCTACATAAAGGGCGTTAATGTCCTTTCCGCCTACACCTGCGTCTTCGATTGCGCCGATGCCGGCCTCTACCACGATATCCCTCAGGGAACGTTCCCAGAGTTCCCCGAATTTCGTGTTCTTTACTCCGATAATTGCTACGTCTCTCATGTACTCACCCCGTTTTCAGGCCAGGCGTATCTTGCCCTTATGCTTGGCATACCGTGCATAGTCAATGTATACAGGGTCTTTGATAAGTTCGGCAACCGTCGGTGCCCTGTTCCGGATCTCTTCGATTTTGTCGGTTACCCTTATGCTGAAGGCATCGGACCCGGCACCGGACCCGAAAGCCGTTGCAAAGATCCTGTCCCCGGGTTTTGCCTGGTCCAGGGTTGCCGCAATGCCCATGAGGCAGGAACCGGAATAGGTATTGCCGATCTTCGGGACCACAAGCCCGGGCTCGATCTGGGCCCTGCTGAAACCAAGCATCTTTGCGGCCCTGGTCGGAAACTTCCCGTTTGGCTGGTGGAAAACCGCATAATCGTAATCTTCAGGCTTTGTTCCCATCTTTTCCATAAGCCCTCTGGCCCCGTTTGTAACATGCCTGAAATAGCCGGGATCTCCCGTAAAGCGCCCTCCGTGTTCCGGATAGGGCATTCCTTCCCTTCTCCAGAAGTCGGGGGTATCGGTTGTAAAAGAATAAGTATCTTCAATGATTGCCGCGATTTCGGATTCCTTGTTCCCGATAATGCAGGCAACTCCGCCTGCTGCTGCCGTATACTCGAGTGCATCACTGGGCGCACCCTGGGAGACGTCAGCCCCGATTGCCAGGCCCAGGTCGATCATCCCGGAACTCACAAGCCCCATGCAGGCCTGGACTGCCGCAGTCCCTGCCTTGCAGGCGAACTCAAAGTCTGCCGCAGTCATTACGGGGGTTGCCCCGATAGCCTGAGCGACAATCGTGCTGGTGGGTTTTACAGCATAGGGGTGACTTTCCGAACCCGTATAAACAGCCCCGATTCTTGAGGGGTCGATTTCGCTCCTTATCACCGCAGACCTCGCCGCTTCAACTGCAATGGTGGCTGCGTCTTCATCTACATCGGGAACGGATTTTTCATATACCATCAGCCCTTTTTTCAGGGCCTCTGCGTCATCACCCCAGAGTCGGGCGATTTCCTCGATTTTTATACGGTATCTCGGGACGTACGCACCGTATGATACGATTCCAATAGTCATAATCTCACCTGTTTTTGGAAAAATTCAGGGAATAGGGTTTTTTAGGGAAGGTCATTCCTTCACATGATACTGGCTGTATTTCTTCAATGCCTGGATAATCCGGTCAAGGTCCATAGTAGTTGCAAGCACCGGAATGCGGTCTACCTCTGCCATCTTGACGGCAACAGGCTCCACATCTTCTTTCCGGAGACCCTGGAGCACAACTGCCCCAGGTTTGAGGTTGGTGACCCGGATAGCCACCATGGGAGATTTCCCGGTTGTCACTTTGGTAAAGATCATAGCCCGGTCCGTACTCCAGCCGTAGAGTTTCTGGAACTCGTGGGAGGAAAGCTCCAGAATTGCCCTCTGGCTGTCGATAACTGAAAAACCGTAAAGTGGCTTCTCCGTTCCTTTATAAACAACCTCAGCTTCGATCAGGTTAACCAGTTTTGCAAGCTGTATGGGAATTGTGTATTCATATGTAGAGTAGATGGATTTAGAGCTGTTTTCAGCGCTTAACATTGATTCGTAAGTATGGATCTTCTTTCCGCCCCGCTCCACATCAATCTCGATAAGAGCCTCCACCATCTTCCGGACTATCAGAGTCCCGGGGGACTTTCGCCTCCCGCTTTCATAGTCACTGATAACGGAGGGGGAAACTTTCATGTAATTTGCAATATCGGTCTGAGAGATCTCGAAGTTCAGCCTCCACTTTTTCAGTGATTCTCCCGGCTTATCCGAAAGAGTGATCTCTCCAGCCATTTTCTCCGCCAGACGGTTACGAAGATTTTCTGATGATTCATTGGATGTCATGACACACATATCCTATGAGGAAACAGTCCCATATATATCTAACGAATGCGGTTTCGTCAATTGTCGCAGATTTGTCGGCACCTTATTTACAGGAAAAATCTTAGCTTAAATTGCAAGACATACCCGGCCTCCAGTGGAATCTTCCTTCAATTATTTATACGATATCCCACATAAATTAGTATGTAATGCCTGCAGAGCCCCGAAACCCGGAAATGAGCGTTTCTGACCTCATACTATATAATAGCTGCCCGAGAAGGGTGTACTTTGCCAGTCGGGGTTTTGAACTTATTAGCGAAATGAATGCTTCCAGACTTGAAAAGATGCTCCTGAAAGAGCTTGCTCTAACTTATCCGGAAATTCTGCAGAAGTGTTCGTTAAACGCCGATAGCCTTTACCACGAACTTGATGCGGAACTGGAGAGAGCTCAAAAAGACCTGCCCCTTTTGTTTCCGAGGGAACTCAAGGAAACGGAGCAAGAGATGCTTAAAGAAGCTGCGGCATCCGCAAGAGCCCGGCTCCAGGAAATTGCAGCCAACCTTCACCGGGCTCTTGAAGAATACGGGAAAGATGCCCTGCTTGCGGCAGTCACGCCCGTGAAGACCGAACCTTTGCTTGTCTCAACCCGCCTGAACCTGAAAGGTGTGCCTTCCAAACTGGTCTGCTTCGAAGACACCCTTGTCCCCTCCATCATCAGACCCGGGAACTGCCCCACTCAGGGCGTCTGGGCCTCGGACAGGCTGCGTGCGGCAGCCTTCACCCTCTTACTGGAAAACGAATCCGGAAAAGAAGTTCCCTTTGCCTTTGTGGAGTATGCGGCATTCGGCTTTCTCCGAAGGGTAACGGTCCGCAGTGCCGACCGCAGGGAAGTCCTGAAAATCTCCAGGCGTGTGGAAAAAATAAAAGCCGGATTCATGCCCGAAAAGAAAGAAGGAAAACTTTGCGACCACTGCAGTTTTGCCGAGCACTGCAATTCCGGCTCTTCTCTTCTATCCAAATTCTTCTAGGAAGCGGCAAAAAATGGAAAGGACAGGAATTTGAAAACGCCTGAATATCTGTCCTCCTAAAGAAACCCGGGCTTCCAGTGTGCCGGAAGTACACGGAAGTCAGTGCAGGAGTTCCACACGAAAGCCTTTTTTCGAACCAACGACCGCATTATACAGTGCCCCGGTGATAAGCCCTATGAAATAGCCCGAAAACCCGTAAAAAACGGGCAGGCTAACTACCGCCCACTCCCCGAAAATAAGGGAAAATACCCCCAGGGAATCGGGCATTGAAAAGCCCATAAAAGCGGCGACTGTTGTGAAGAAACCGAAAACGAGACCCATTGTCCCGTAAAGTATGGCAAGAATCTTGCCGTATGCAACAGGATCTATTTCCTTAATTATTACCATAAAATCCCCCCGTATTCCATAATTCTGATTTTTATTGTATATACTATTATGTATTCAGGAAATTATATGTTCGGGAATGATGTGTTCGGGAATGATTTACTCGGAGCCGACGTATTCGGAGCTGATGTATTCGGGGAAAAGAGATAATGCAAAGTTGAAAAGACAAAGCCTTTTAAAGGTTAACTGCTCTCAATCAGCCTGACATGTCCAGACCAGCATACCTTGGCAAAATGCTCCTGCACTGGTGCGAGGCCTGCAATGTGCCCGTGCTCGGGAAAAAGTGCGGGTGCGGCAAAAAGACTGAAAAAGTCGAGGTCACCCCTCCGGGAGACATTCGCCCTGCTTTTGAATACGATATCAAGCGCATAAATTCTGTTTCTCAAAAACAGTTCAACGTCCCCCTGATCCCCGAGGGGCACCTGGCGGTGCTGAACAAAGCGCCCTATGATGACCGGATGGACGAAATCATAGTTGACGGAAAAGTCCTGGCATCCATCAGGTTTGAAATAGAGAGCTGTGAATGGGTCATCCTCCCCCGCCTCGAAGGTGCAAGGCGGCTTTTCCATGGAAAGGACCCGAAAAGTCTGAGTGGGAATTTGAAGAAATGGGTCATCATAGACGAGGGAGTGGTACCCTTCATCCTGGAAAAAGGAGCAAGTGTTCTTGCCCCGGGAGTACTGGATGCGGACCCCGGGATCCGGAGAGACGATGAAGTGGTGGTCCTGACCCCCACAGGAGACGTTATCTGCTGCGGAAGGGCCCGTATGGGCGGGCAGGAGATGCGTGATGAAAAACGTGGGAATGCCGTAAAGCCGCGCTGGAGTGAAGAACCGGCTGAGGTAAAAATCCCGGCCGGAGGGCAGAGCTGGGACGACGCTGTCAGGGCAAATGAAAAGCTTCTGGACGCAATGATAGAAGATTCCCATAAATTCATCCGAAACGTTGCCGGAAGCATTGACAAGAAAGTCAGCGTGTCCTATTCCGGAGGGAAGGACAGCCTGGCAGTGCTCCAGCTTGTTGACGAAGTCCTTGAAGATTACGAGATCATGTTCGCCGACACCGGGATCGAGTTTCCTGAGACGCTGGAAAACGTCAGGGAAGTGGGGGAATACTATGGAAAAACTCTCAGGGTCACCAGTGCAGGGGAAGCTTTCTGGGACTCGATTGGGGTTTTTGGCCCCCCGACAATGGACACCCGCTGGTGCTGCAAGATCTGCAAACTGGGCCCCATAGTCCGGCTGATCGATGAGAATTATGAAAACGGCTGCCTGAGTTTCATCGGGCAGAGGCAGTACGAGTCCCATGCCCGTTCCATAAGCAAGAAGGTCTGGAAAAACCCCTGGGTAGGAAACCAGGTAGGAGCCTCCCCTATCCAGGAATGGACCGCCCTGCACGTCTGGCTCTACATTTTCAGGACAAAAGCCCCTTACAACCCCGCTTACGAGAAAGGCTACGACCGGATGGGCTGCTGGCTCTGCCCCTCTTCATCCCTTGCCGACTTTTTCCAGCTCGAGGAAAGTCACCCCGACCTTGCGAAGAAACTGAACTCTCACCTGCATGCCTACGCAGAGCGCATGGGGCTTTCCCCGGAATGGGTGAAGTACGGATTATGGCGCTATAAACGATATCCCAAGCCCCTCATGGAACTTGCGGAGAAAAAAGGGATAAAACTGCTCCCGAAACAGGCAACCCCGGAAGAGCTCCGCCTTGAGGTCACCACCGGCTACAGGCCCTGCAAGGTGGGAGGCATTTCTGCTGATGGGAGTTTCGGGCAGGCCGTGGACATCGAAAGCCTGAAGGAGAGCGGGATGCTAAACGCCGTTGGTAAGACGTCCTACATCGAAGGTGCGGCTTCGGTTGCAGACGGGGAGGCCAGAGCCCAGGTCTTTGCCTCGGGAAACGTCAACGGAAGAAGCGAGAACGAGAAACTCGTGAAAAAACTGATGAGGAAGATGGAACTCTCGGTAAGAAGGGCAATTCTCTGCCAGGGCTGCGGAGTCTGCATGGGCCACTGCGAACACGGCGCGATTAAAATGAAAGCCGGAAAAGCGGAAATCAAAGATAACTGCATCCACTGCGGGAACTGTATTGAAGTTTGTCCCCTTGCAAAATTTATGTGACTTGAAAAAACGGGGCAGGTAGAAAAAGAAGAAGAAGAAGAAGAAGAAGAAGAAGAAGAAGAGGAAGAAGAAGAGGAAAGGAAAAAAGAAAGAATCGGGAAAATAGGAATAAGAAGAAAAGGAGTTGAAAAGGAGAAGAAGAGGAAAGGAAAAAAGAAAGGGGAATGGATAGAAAAGGATGAAAAAAAGAAATGGATAAAAGATAGATAGAAACAAAAAAAGAGCAGGAAAGTGTAAAAAATGGCATTCAGCATCAGGTAGGGGGCCATCAGCCATTTTCCGGCAAAGGGCAGTTTTCCGGCTCAAAGAATATTTGGCAACCTTTTAGGGGTTTCACTCAGCGTCTATATTGATTTCAAAACAGCTTACGATCTGGTTTCCTTTACGGCATGTTCCTGTAATTTTCTGGCTTCCAGAGGAGATCACCTGGATTTCCCATACGCGGTAGCCGCCTCCCAACGCTTCTTCGCCGTAGGGGACGTATCTTTCGCTCATAACCTCAAGGCCGTTGCTCGTTGCGATGTCCCAGGAAAACCCCGTGTCCGGATTCTCCGGGAACTGGATGGTAAACGGTCTCTTCAGCATGTATTCCCTCTCCTAACAGTCAACTAACGAATCCGTCCTTCCCTGTACCACTTTATACATTCTTTGCCATTTTTGAGCGAATATCCGTATAATTTGCCATTTTACAGGAAATTCGCATGCAGACAGGATCTACAGTAAAAATAGGCACATCTGAAAATATGGGAATGGAGACTCAGGTTATGGACGCAATTATTAATAATTAATCCATATAGATATTGGATTTCTTGTGTGATAAATTTTGTGAAAAAATCTTTCACACGAGTTAACATAAAAATGGATACATAAAATATAAAATGCAAGCTTGCGCCTTTGCAGACATATATATAAACGGCATCGGAATATTAATTTTTATATATATGTCCACCCTCCGAAGACAGAAAAAAGGTAAACAAAACGTCCTGCCTCCGGGACCTAAATTTCATAAAATTAGTGAAAAGTAAAATTCGCTATTCTTAAATTGTACCCCTTCCAGGCCAGGTCCCGTGAAGGATAGCCCCTCAAAATTCAGTTATCGTGGGAACTGCTCACCGCAAATAAAGCCCTTTTGAGACGGAACCTGATAAACAGGACACCTTGCAAAAAGAGCCTGATAACAGGGGTAACTTGCAGACGGGGAATAAACAGGACACCTTGCAAAAAGAGCCTGATAGCTTCAGAAACCCTGTAGATAGAGCCTGATAGCTCAGGCACCATAGTCAAAAAGGCTGGTCTGACCCGTCTTCTTTTGAAGCCCCCCTACCCTTACCCCCACACGCCGGAGTTCAACGGAACTTTCAGAAAGGAAAGCGTCGAGAATTCCCCTGGCCGCCGCCCGGAGAATTTCCCCATCCGAGACCGGGTGGTTAAGGGTCCGGCTCTTCGTATGCGTCCTGAAGTTCGAATTAATCGCAGTTATGGTAACAACCCTGAAAGCCAGGCCCCTTGCATCCAGTTTTGCAATAACATCCCCGGAAAGCCTGTCCAGCAGCGGATAGATCAGTTCGGGGTCCAGGGTATCTTCAGGAAGGGTTGCAATCCTCCCTATCTGTTCGGAACCTTCCCGTTCTTTTACGGGAGAGTCGTCAAGCCCTGCTGCGGCCTGCTTGAGCCATGTCCCCCTGGCCTTTCCAAAAGCCGAGATCAGCCCGATAACGTCGTACTCCGCCAGTTCCCCTACCGTGGAAACTCCCATTTCCTGCAGTTTGTCTGCGGTTACGTCCCCGAGGCCCCAGAGTTTCGTGAGTCTCAACGGCCCCAGGAAGCCGGAAACATCCTCCGGTTTTACCATCGTTATCCCGTCGGGTTTTTTCACCGAAGAAGACATCTTTGCAATAAGCTTGTTCGGACCAATCCCCACGGAACAGGTCAGCTTCTCTTTTTCCCGGACTTCGGATTTTATCTGCATCCCGAGCTCGAAAGCCCTTTCAAAGTCCCCTCCTGCCCTCTCCGTAATCTCCAGAAACGCCTCGTCAATGCTTATCTGCTCAAAGGCATCCCCGTTTTCCCCGGAATCCGCATAGCTCCTGAGAATTTCCATGACATTGTCCGAGACCTCATGGTAAAAGTCCTTCCTGACCGGCAAAAACACCGCATCAGGGTTAAGTTTCTTTGCCCTTGAACAGGGCATCCCGGACTTTATCCCCGACTCCCTGGCAATATAGTTGCAGGTGCTGACCGACCCGCTCAGCTCACTTCTCCCCGAGAGCATGCAGACAACGACAGCTTTTCCCCGGAGTTCCGGGTTTTCCCGCTCCTCGATGGAGGCATAAAAAGAGTCCATGTCCACATGGAAAACGATCCGCTGCATTAAAAGAAAAAATGCGGGGAAGCTTTGTATAATTATCCGTTATTGCCGGTTACCGCTTTCAAGTTCTTAAAAAACAAAGCAAGAAAACCAAACCGTAATGAATAAAAACAATAGCTTCTTTTGTGTTAACACTGTTTTTCAAAAAGTTAACAGCGATTCCCTACTTACGGGATTTCATTTATAACACCCCCACAAAAGCAATCAACCAATGAAATTCAACTTATAACGCAACCAATGATGGCACACAACTAACGCAACCAACAATTGCACACAACTTACAACTCCACCCACAATGGCACACGACTTACTAACACACTACCAATACACACAACATTCGACACACTAAAGATAGCACATCACTTACGGGACACTACCAATAGCACATCACTTACGGGACACTACTTACAGGAAGTTATCGATGAAGCAAAAACAAGATCCCATGAATAACTTAACCGGGAAAAGAGACGGGGCTCCCGTCCTCGAGATAAAAAAGCTCTGCCACAGGTACCCTCACCTGTCCGAAAACGCCCTGGACGACATCAACCTGAAAATCTGGAAAGGGGAGAGGGTCGCGGTACTGGGAGCCAACGGGGCAGGAAAGTCAACCCTCTTCAAGCACCTCAACGGGATCCTGAAACCGCTCTCGGGAGAAGTGCTGGTAAAGGGGGAGAAGCTTACAAAAAAGAATGTACGTGCCTGCCGGGAAACAGTCGGGATCGTCTTCCAGGACCCGGACGACCAGGTACTTGCACCTAGCGTGGAAGAAGACGTGGCTTTCGGGCCTATCAACATGGGGCTTTCCAGGGACGAGGTCGAGGCAAGGGTAAAGGAAGCCCTGGAAATGGTTGGACTTAGCGGCTTTGAAGAAAGAGCCCCGCACCACCTCAGCGGAGGGCAGAAGAAACTGGTGGCAATCGCCGGGATCCTTGCCATGCGCCCCGAAGTAATCGTGCTCGACGAGCCGACAGCCGGCCTTGACCCACTGAGTTCCGCCCGCATCCTGGACCTGATCATGAAAATGAACCGGGAACTGGGGATTACCCTGCTTTTATCCACCCACGATGTGGACGTGGTGCCCTATTTCGCAGAAAGGGTATTCGTACTTCACCACGGGAAACTTGAAGCTGACGGGAGCCCGGAAGAAATATTCAGCGATCCCGAACTGCTCAGGAAAGCCCATCTCAGGCTGCCCAGGGTGGCCGAAGTTTTCGAACTGCTGAGGCAGGAAGGGATAAATGCCAGTATACAGATCACAGCCGAATCAGCCAAAAACGAGATCATTCGGATCATGGGACCGGACGCTAAAAGCGCGGGAATGAGATGAGTATTTGCAATAAATTAGATTTTGAGAGTGAGTGCTTGAGAGTGAGTACTTGAGAAATGAGTGCTTGAGAGTGAGTGCTTGAGAGTGAGTACTTGAGAGTGAGTACTTGAGAAATGAGTGTTTGAGAGAGACCTGAAAAAAGCTGCCAGATGGAGAATAATTCAATGGTAACCCTTACCGATATCGAGCGTGAGTCATACAAAAACAGCCCCATGCACCGGCTCGACCCCCGGATAAAACTGCTCTTTACGCTTTTAATTATCATTTACGTTGTGAGCCTGCCCCGCATACACGAACAGAACACGTTCCGCCTCCTGTCCGTGGAAGCCTACCTGCTGCTCCTTGTCTTTCTTGCGGGGTTGGACCTCAGGTACTTCGGGCTGCGCATCCTTGCCGTGCTTCCATTCGGGCTCGGGATTGCCCTCTTCCAGCCATTCATCAGGCATTCTTTCGTGGAAAGCTACACTCCCTATCCGCTGGCCCTGCCCTTCGGGCTCAGTATCACCTACGAAGGACTGGCTTTCGGAACTACCCTGATCATGAAATTCCTGGTCTGCGTAACGGCGGTAATCCTGCTTTCCTCAACCACCCGGATGCGGGACATGGTAACTGCAGCCGACAGGCTGGGCGTCCCCCGGGAGTTCACCCTGCTTTTGAGCATGATGGTGCGCTACCTCTTCCTTTTCTGGGCCGTCCTGAAACGCATAAGAATCGCTCAGCAGACCCGGCTCTTTGACATCTGGAACAAAGATGTGCCCAGGAAATGGGTCCTCGAACAGCTAGGCCACAGTATCAGCGCAATTTTCATACGCTCCTACGAACAGGGAGAAAAGACCTATATCAGCATGCTCTGCCGGGGATACGGGAGCGGGCATGAAAAAGCATATTACAGGATGAAAATAGGGTTTAAAGACGGGCTTTTTTTGCTTGTGAGCCTCGGCTGTGTCCTGAGCATCCACTATTTTATTTGAGCGGCAATTCCCGAAACTTGAAGCCCTGAACCGTATAAATAAGCGGGGAAATAAATCAGGAACAAAATCCATAGCCCTTAACTCAGGAAAATAAGGGACCAAAACCTAAGGGATCAAAACACTTATAAAAACTTTTTTTAAGAGAAGTTTCCGGGAAACCGACCGGATATTAATACCAGCTCATTTTGCAGGCTTACTGGATGTGAGTAAATTAACCAATCATCGAAAGAAGTAATATCAAAAGATATTTATGTAATACAAATCTACATTAACAGTGTTAAATAACAGTGTGAAGATAACACCGTTAAAGTTAGATGACGGGACAAAAAAGGGTAGACCTGAAAGTAAGTAAAGTTAAAAATGGAGGGAAGAACTTGCATATACCTGATTCATTCATACCTTTAAGCCAGGCGATAGTTTACTGGATTATCGCCCTTCCATTTATCATAATGTCTATGAAGTGGGCAAAAAATGAACTTGATGAGATGAAAGTTCCTATCCTCGCAGCCCTTGCAGCCGGGATCTTTGCAATCCAGGCAATGAACATCCCGATCGGGATGGGGACAAGCGGGCACATGGTAGGAGCAACGCTTGTTGCAATCGTCTTTGCCAGCCCCTGGGCAGGGGTCCTGGTCCTTACCCTCGTGCTGCTGGTGCAGGGCTTCGCCTTTGCCGACGGGGGGATCACTACCATGGGAGCAAACATCCTGAACATGGGCGTTATTTCCGGTTTTGTCGGTTATTACACCTATGCCGTGCTCCGCAAGAATGTGAACGTG
>Ga0272442_10005384_pt1 | contig 17123 bp, 16 predicted proteins | sample SSMForm2O_FD_200262 | JGI IMG/M metagenome (GOLD analysis project Ga0272442, IMG submission 200262) | Marine sediment archaeal communities from Little Sippewissett salt marsh, Falmouth, MA, United States - SSM-Form-2O | ecosystem: Environmental > Aquatic > Marine > Wetlands > Sediment ... | reverse complement strand
CTGAATCCGTGGAAGAACTAATCGAGGAAGTTGAGAAATCACCAGAGGAACTTCTACAAAAAGGAGAACAGCCCGTTGAACCTAGAGAAGAGCCAAAAGAGGAAAAACCAGAAGAACTAGAGAAGAAACTTGAAGACAAAGTAAAAAAACAGGATAAAAAAACTACAAAAAAGACAACTGCAAAGAAAAACAAAAAAGCAGCAGAATAGATCAACTGCCCAAACTGCCCATTTTTCAAATAATCTTTTTATATCTTTAAATTCATACTATAATACAATTATATGAATAAATTTAAGATTATTGCTGCCATATTTGCTGTAATTCTTTTCTTTAATGTTGTGTTATCTTGTACGACTAAAGGGTGTAAGGATATAGTTGCCTGTGGCGATTCGACTGCAGGGAATTACAATCTTCTTTTGAAAGTCAGAGACCCAAGTAGGATAGGTCTCCAGGTGTTATGTATTGTTCCAGAAGGATATGGGTATAATTATCATCATCCGTGGACTGGAAAAACCATGGTTTTTGAAACAAAACATAAATTCATTGGAGTGGCTACTAAAAATGATACAATTCCAAATATAGTTAAAGCAGGAATGGCTCTTAGTGATTCTGGTATAGCATTTGGTGATGCTGATACAAATTCAAATTGGAAAAATCCGATGAGATGTGCTTGGGATGATTTTGACTGGATAAGATATGCTTGCGAAATAGCTGATGACGAACATGACGCTGTCTCGTTAATGACCATAGATCTCGTAGATAAAATGCATGCATCAGGAGTATCCGAAAATCTTTTTGTTGTGGGTTCCAACGGTGGTTATGTAATTGAAGCAGATGCGTTTCATTATGATGTAAAAGAGGTAAATGATGGTGTAGTAGTGATGTCAAATTATCCCAAAGAGTTATGGAGAACCCAAATTCACAAAAAACTTCTGATCGCGTCATCCTTTGACATCGAAAAAGAAGAATATGTCATAAAAGGTGGAGTAATCTCGTTAAATTCTTTATACTGCGTAAAAATTGTTGATGTCGGAGAAAACTCGATTGTCGCTCAACAAGTCCCATTTTTTAAAATTATTGATGGAAAAATTATAAAAAGAGGAACTAAAGTCAAGATAGAACTAGGCAATAGAGAAACAGTTGGGGATTTTAGTGTAGAGTTACTAGAAATTGATGACAACAAAGCGAGGATTAATTTATGTTATAAGTTTAAAGCATGGGAAGGTGAAATGATGAAACATATTCAGCCAAGATACGGTTCTATATCTGTTAGTGACATGATAAATTGGTCACGTCTTCACAGAGAGGATATCAATGGACTTAGATCTATGTGTGAAGATATTTTTAGCTATGAAGCTGTGGCAATATATAAGATCCCGAAACATAACTATGAAAATTTAAGTAGTGGCTGGTTTGCGGCAAATCATGCTTGTTCCTCTATATATGTTCCATTTCATATATGTGATAATGCTATCTTTGATCCATATGAAACCGGTGAGGCTGCAGAGTTATCTTTTGAACTGCTGGGAAAGTATGGACATAGTATATTGACAGACAATTTCAGCAAGGTTGAGGAAGTGTTTCTCTTTGAAACAGAATCTGCAGAGAATACAGCGAAAGATATGATGGCAAATAATCTGAGTGTATCTGAGTTTCTGACGGTTGTTGATACTGGTATGCAGGAACAAGCATGGCTTACACAGCAAATGTGGATGAAAGTAAGTAATATATATGATCAAAAAAACAAACAGGAGATTATGGACATAATTAGCGGCATATGGGTAAGTAACTATTCGTCTTCTTTGGAATATATGGAAACTGCTATACATGATCTTACGAATGTATCAGAATCAGAATATTTTATTGATAACATAGAGGGCATTGTGTTTAGCATTTGTAAATTGAGAAATGAAACATTGGAAATTATTGGACCGCAAAGTCATTTGGTAGGAATAGAAAACGAGGCGGGTAGTATACATTTTAAGCAGGGAGCATATAGCTGTAGAGATTTTCGTACAGGTGGACAATTATTAGCAGATTTGAGTGCCATTGGGTCTTAAAGAAATGAAATGACTAATCCATTTCCAGATGATATGTTAGTATTTTTAACTATGTTTTTTATGATTATTGTATTTGGATATAGGCCGGAATAATTTTTTTTAAAAAACAATCAAAAACATTAAGAAAACAATGCTATTAGACCGAATTGGGGATTTATGTGAATCAAGATAAAAAAATAGTGGTGATTGGTTGTGGAGCTGGAGGAGGTACCGCCGCACAATTTGCACGTAAAACAGATAGAAAAGTCAAGATTATTGTTTTTGAAAAAGGTAGGTATCCACAATATTCCAAATGTGGTCTCCCATATGTTATCTCTGGCAGAATTCCAGAATTTAAAGATCTCATAGAGTTCTCAGAAGAATGGTTTAAGAAAGCAAATATTAATCTTTTAATGGAGACAACTGTGGAGCAAATAGATGCGGAAAAACAGGTTGTCATAGCAAAAAAAGGAAAAGAAAAAATTGAAAAACCATACAGTTCTTTAATAATAGCCACAGGGGCAAAATCATCAATTCCTACAATAGAGGGTCTTTTCGTGAATGGTGTCTTGGTTGATGGTATTAATGTCGTTCGAACTATTGAAGATGGAAAAAGGATTCGCTCTTTTGTAAAAAAAGGTAAAAATGCGACGATAATCGGGGCAGGACTTATTGGGCTTGAAATGGCTGATAGTCTTCGTAAAAAAGGTATGGGTGTCACAGTTATAGAAACGTTACCAAACATACTTGCTAATACTCTTGATGAAGACATGTCTAATCATGTGCATGAAGAGATTTCAAAGAATATTTCAATTTTTACTAACAATCTTGTTACGAAAATTGAAAACAAAAATGGAAAAATACATTCTGTTTCCAAAAAAAATAATAAAACCGGTGAAGAAGAGGAGATCAAAACCGATCTTTTGGTTATTTCTACAGGTTGTAAACCCATGATATCCCTAGCCAAAAGCACTGGATGCAAGATAGGCGAAACCGGTTATATCACAGTGAATGAAAGATCTGAGACTTCTGTTGAAAATGTTTATGCTGTTGGTGATTGCACTGAGTACAAGGATTTTATCACAAAAAAATTCTTACCTATTGGGTTAGGAAGTATTGTTGTAAGGCAAGCTATTGCTGCTGGTGTAAATTCGGCTGGTGGAAATTACAAATTACCGGATGGTGTTTTGCAAACACGTACAACGGCTTTATTTGACCTTGAAATAGCTGCAGTTGGACCAACTGCAAGTCGTGAGGATAACACGTCAGTTATATCAGGTAAATTTAATGGTTCCTCGCTTCCTGAATATTTTCCGGGAGGCAAACCTATCACCGTAAAAGTTTCTGTAGATGAGGAGACCGGACGCATACTAGCCGCTCAGGCCGTTGGAGATAATGCAGCACAAAGGATAAACACATTTGCTTGTGCGATTCTAAGTGGAACGAATATTGAAACCTTTAGAAAACTAGAGACTGCATATGCTCCACCTGTTGCCCCTACCTTGGATGCTGCTACTCTTGTATGTGATATTGTTTCTATGAAAATGAGACGAAGACGACGATAATATGAAAATTTTACATATTGCTGATACACATTTGGGATATTCTGCGTATCGTAAAGAAACAGAGGAGGGAATAAATCAACGTGAAGTGGATGTTTACGATGCCTTCAAACAGTTTGTTGATTATGCGGTCAAATCAAAACCTGACTTAATCATTCATGCTGGTGACTTATTCGACTCAGTACGGCCAAACAATAGGGCAATAACTTTTGCCATCCAACAAATATTACGCCTCTCAAAACGGGGCATACCTTCTGTGCTAATTGCTGGAAATCATGAACATCCAAGACTCAAAGAGACAGGGCATATTTTCAGCATATTTGACCACATAGAACACATATATCCAGTATACAATGCTAAATATGGGGTTGTGTCTTTTATCATAAATAACGAAAAAGTAGCTATTCATGCCATTCCTCAATCTTCCTCAAAAGACGAATTTTACAATAATCTTGACAAACTCAAAAGCGATCCCTCCTCAGATTACAATATTTTGATTACCCATGGATGTGTTAAAGGCATAAAAGAATTCAGTATGAATGAATTCAACGAACTGGTCATACCCGTATCATATTTAAAAACAGATTTTGACTACATTGCACTTGGTCATTATCACAAATACACTGAAGTTTCAAAAAATACTTTTTATGCAGGTTCTACCGAATGTTTGACATTTACAGATTCTGGAGAAAAGAAAGGATTCATAGAACTTGAACTAAAAGATAAAAAACTGAATCATATTTTTATCACATTGAAAAACAGACCAATGATTGATACGAAACCCATTCGATGTTTAAACCTCAGTTTAGATGAAGTAATGAAAAAGATAAACGATACAGTTGAGGCGGTGGAACCAGAGGGTAAAATATTCAGAATGATACTTGAAGATATACCATCACATATCTACAGGGGAATTGATTTTAGTGATATACGGGCTCAGAGCAATAAAGCGACTCACTATGAAATAAAGGCGGTTATAGTGAGAGATGTTGATCCGAAATTCAGTGAAAATTCAAGGATAAATGCGCTTTCACAGGAATTTAGAACGTTTCTTGGAAACCAGAATATTGAAGAAAAAGAAACTTTGCTAGAACTTGGCATGGATTACATCGAGAGAGTTGAGACGAGAGATGAAGGAGAATGATACTTAAAACACTTGTACTTAGAAATTACAGAAAATTCAAACAGATAGTCGTTGAGTTTCCAGATGGTGTGACAGGGGTAATTGGACTTAATGGTGCGGGAAAATCCACAATTTTTGAGGCGATATCGTGGGTTCTTTATGGCCCTGTTGCAGCAAGAACATCGGCGGATCAGATAAAACGTGAGGGTGCAGAAACGTCAGAACCCTGTAGGGGAGAGTTGGAATTTGTATTTGAGGATGATACATATAGGATAGTTCGCGAAATGATTGGGAAAAATCTGTCTGTCTCTGCTTCGGCAACTGTTAATGGAAACATAGCAGCAAGTGGTGCGGAAACAGTCAGCAAATTTGTGCAAAAAAAAATGGGTATGGATTTCAAATCATTTTTCACATCAATATTTTCCAAACAAAAGGAGTTGAACGCTTTATCAACCATGAATGCCAGCGATAGAAGGCCACTTATACTTAAAATGCTTGGTATAGATGCGTTAGATGAAGTCACAAAGGAGATAAGATCTGATAAGCGACACATTAGTTCCCTAATAGAAAAATTAAGTATGGATCTTGTCGATAAAACGGGAAGATCCAAGATTGAAAAGTACAGCACGGAAACAAGGGAACTAAATGAGAAACAAAAAGTTATGATTCTTTCTATAAAGCAGGTGAAAGAAAAAATACAAACGTTCAAAAAAGAGTTGGAATCCCTGGAAAAAAAATATAAAAACAGTAAAAATGAATATGAAAAAATAAATCTACAGAAAGAAAAACTCGGTGAGCAAAAAACTCTTTTTGAAAATAAAGGTAAGTTACAAGAGCAAATCAAAGAATTACAAAACAAAATAGAGAAAAGACAATCAAGTTTAGAGGAGCAAAAAAAAGAATTGAAGGGTTTTGGGGACATTGCAAGAGAGTCCGAAAACGTTGAAGATAGAATGAATAAAAGCATTAAGGAAATTGAGGAAATTATTAAAATAAAAGAGCGGAAAAAAACACTAATAACTAGTCTTAATAATAGTATACGGGAGATAGATTTAAAAAGGGAAAATATTGAAAAAATGGGTCCAGATGCAAGTTGCCCTACTTGCGATAGATTGCTTGGTGATCAACATGATTATCTTTTAAAAAAATTTGATGAAGAAAAAAGCGATAAAAACAAGGAAATTGAGATTCTTTTAAAGGTTATATTGATAGATCAGGAAAAATATGAAAAAACGTTTCGTAAGAAGCAAGCACTTGAGAAGAAAAGGGATTATCTTCAGAAACAACAGAGAAAAAAAGAAAGAATTGATACCACAATCAGAAATACTTCAATGGAACTTGAAAGGGAAAAAAAAGAGATAGAAGATAAAGAGAGGCAAAAGGTTAAGATTGGGGAAGTAGAATTTGATCTGAAGGAATATGAGATTGTTAAGAATCAAGTTAAAGATCTTTATAGTAAATATCAGTCTATGTTGGATCTACTTAGCAAAAAAAAGGATCTACTCGGATTTGTAAAACTAGATCTTGGGAAAAAAGAGGGCGAAAAAAAACTTATTATTAGTAAGATAAAAACCCTAGATGAAAAAATAGATGAATTAAAAGAATTTAAGAAACGTATAACAGATGAGAAAAGAAATGTACAGAATCTTAAAATGTTAAGTGACGTTATGTCGTCTTTTAGATTGCATCTTATCTCAAGGATACGGCCAGCTTTATCTCTATATGCCTCTGATTTTTTCAGCCGCCTAACCGATGGAAAATATCAGGAGATTGAACTTGATGAAAATTACAATCTCATGGTGTATGATGGTGGTAATCCTTATGAAATAGAGCGTTTTTCTGGTGGTGAGGAAGATTTAGCAAATCTTTGTTTGAGACTTGCAATTTCTGAGGTTATTACAGAACGTGCGGGTGGATTATTCAATTTCATAGTACTGGATGAAATATTTGGATCGCAGGATATGATACGACAGCAGAACATTATGAAAGCGCTGAACAGTCTATCATCTAAATTTAGACAAATATTTCTTATTACTCATATTGAGGATATTAAAAATTATATGGAAAATATCATGCTTGTAAGTGAAAACGAAAGCGGTATAAGCACTGTAAAAATTGAATAAAAAAATTTAAAGGAAGAGAAGTTGAGTTACTTTTTGAATCTAAGTCTTCTCTTTTTAGGCTTTGGTTGACTCTCTGTGTTATTTGTTTTTACTGTATGATCTGTCGTTTGAGCTGTTTGAAAAATTTCTTTTGATTTTTCTCTTGTTTTTGTATTTATTGTACTCACAGGTGGGGGTGAGGAAAACAATTTATCAAATATTTCTTTATTTGAGTTGAACCAGTTTTGCCAATTTTTTGTTTCCTTTCTCAGTTTATTACACTCAGTCTCAGTTTCCTCGTATAAGTGATATAATTTTGTAAGACGTTCCTTTTCTTTTTCATATTGTTCTGATGTTTCGCTGAATTTGTCTTTGTATTCTGCATATTTTTCATATTCTTTTGCCTTGACAAGGTCCTTCTTCAAAGTATCTATTGTGCCGTCTTTTTCATTAATCCTACCTTTTAAAGATTGAATCTCCTCTTCAAGTTGATTACGTACGTTGCCGAATTCTTCAAATCTTTGTTTGTAATCCTCAAATTGTTTGACTTTGCCTTCATTTTCCTCTAGTTTTTCGGTAAGTATAGTAATTCGAGCGCTGAAATCATCTTCCAACTGTTTTTTGGAAATCTCGGCATTTCTTGCATGTTCTTCGAAATTGGTAAGTTTCACTTCGGCAGCAGAAAGTTCCTCCTCTTGATTTTTGTAAGCGTCCCATAGCTTGATAAGCCGCTCTTTTTCCTTTTCAAGTTCCTCGCTGTATTTTTTCGCTCCGTGAAACGCCTCGTCTCGTTTTTTCTCTGCATCAGTAGCGCGTCCTTCACATTTTTCGATGATAGAACTGATTTCACCTAACTTATCTATATCTATCATGTTCTGGATTCTTGATAAATCTTCTGTGCTTTTAGAAAACAAACTTTTGATACTATCAATCTCATCTGTTGCCTGACGCAGTCTTTCTTCGAGATTACCTAAGTGTTCTACTCCTTTCACCAATGTGTTTTCCTCACTCATAATTATGATGCCTCCCAATTAACTTCAGTTTGTCTAGAATGAATTTGTTGCTATTTAAGGATTGCCATAAAATTAATTGAAATTGCCGCAATCAAGACACTTTACCATTAAGCTAATAAAGTACTGTGGGCATACCTTTTTGAGTGATTTACCTTAGTTGCTAGGAGGAAAAGCTGGATGGGGTTATTTGGTAAAGGTAGTTTTTCAATAATTATTAAAAAAATCTTTGGTAAGAAACATGCTAGGATAGGCATTTACGGTCCTCCAAATGTTGGAAAAACCACTCTGGCCAATCGTATCCTTCGTGATTGGACTGGGGATATCATGGGTAGTGCCTCTGAGATTCCTCATGAAACACGAGTGGCAAAATGCAAAAAAAATGTAAAAGTGGAAAATGGGAAATCCTCTCTTCTAATGGATATTATAGACACCCCTGGTATAGCTACCAAAGTGGATTTTAAAGATTTTATGAATACATATGGTTTGAGTAGAGAAGAGGCGAAAAGAAGGGCAAAGGAAGCTACAGAAGGGGTAATTGAGTCCATTAGATGGCTCGAGGATGTTGATGGGGTGTTGCTCGTTATGGATTCAACACAAGATCCCTTTACCCAGGTGAATGTAACTATTCTTGGGAATCTTGAGGCGAGAAATCTTCCCGTTTTAGTAGCTGCAAATAAAATAGACATGGATGATTCAAGTCCAGCTACTTTAAAATCTGCGTTTCCGCAACATCCTGTTATACCAATAAGTGCATTGACTGGATACAATTCAGAAAATCTCTACACTACGATGGTGAAACAGTTCGGAAGGAAAAAAAGGAAAAGGCGGAGGTGACTAAATTGATAAAAAAAGACAAAGGAATCTCGGTTAACCTTATATCCCGTCAGAAATTAGAAGAATTATCCTCCAATGAAAAATTGGATTTTATACTTAAAGAAGTTCAAAAGGGAAAAGTATTGGTATTGGAACAAGGCCTTACATCTATGGAACAGACAAGTCTGATAGAACATACTATGCGGGAAATTGAACAGGATACATTTATTGGAATTGAGATGGAAGGATATAATGAAGATAGACCTACCTTTCTTCAGAAATTTTTAGGAAAGATGAAAAAACCTCGTATGACTGTAATTGGGCCTGCAGATCTATTAAAAACAATTCGCAAGGACAACAATATGATTCAAACAAAAATAATACCTGGAAAAAGGAGTTAAGTAATGCCACACCAATGTCTGAAGTGCGGGCGGGTATTCGAAGATGGATCTTCACAGCTTTTAAAAGGATGTCCTGATTGTAGGGGTAATCGTTTTTTCTTCACAAAGGAACCATTGGATGAGAGGGAGAGAAACTCTATTACCGAAGAGGTAGGACAAGATATAAACTACGTAATAATGGATTTAATGGGTGAACATAATAAAGATGTAATTGATAAATCTGGAAACTGGATTAACATTAAACCAAAAGATGTTCGCAAAGCATTTGAGCAGCATCTTCCTGAGGGAGTAAGAAATAAAAAGAAGTCTTTAGGTAAAAAAGATGATATTTCCCGAATAACTGATGACAAATACAGAAGAACCATTATAGAGAAACTAAAATCTGAAACAGAGGGACATGATGCCCCTGAAACAATAGATATTGAAAGACCAGGTAAATATAAGATTGACGTTAAAGGGCTTCTTGAAGATGAACCAATCATTATACAAAAAGATGGTTCATATACTATTCATCTACCTTCTCTCTTCAGAATGATTGATAAAGAAAAAAAGTAATAGGGTAAAAATATTCCTTTACAGCCTCAATCTTCTATGGAGTTTTACTACAGCCTCAACTGCAGCTTTTGCTCGCTCAATTCTTGCTTCTGCCTGCAATCTTGTCATGCCCGGTCCAGAGATACCTAAGCCAACAGGTTTACTATATTCTATAGATAAGTCGGCTATTTTACGAGCAGCATGCTGTATAACAATATCATCATGTTCTGTCTCACCTTCAATTACTGCTCCAATGGCTACCACCCCATCAATATCTTTTCTCTCCAAGAGTTTTTTTATAGCTAGACCCATGTCAAACACGCCAGGTACCTTGACAATATGTGTTATTTCCGCTCCAAGAAACTGCGCATGTTCTTTCGCTCGTTCGAGCATCATCATGGTGATATCATAGTTAAACTCCGAAACAACGGCACCTATCTTCATATTTTCATTCTTTACCATATCTTTTTATCTCCTTAATTTTTCAAAGGTCCTGCGTCTTTGAATCCTTCTCGCAGACCTTTACCTGCTTTTTTAATAAGTCCTTCGGATTTGAACAATAACTCTAGCACATTTAATGCATGTTCCCGGGCGCGATTGTTTGCCAGCCATGCAAGTTCCTTTTCGTCTTTCCCTTCATCCTCATGTACAAATACTTCAAAAATATGTTTGTTACACATTAGTTGGGTTTGTATGATGCCTGTGCTTGCTTCATGGGCACATTGTTTGTCTATAGGTTTTGGACCCGGCATACCAAGAGCTAAAATAATATCACAATCCTGTTCTTCAAAAAGTTTTTTACAAGCAACGGGAATGTCCTTTATCCCAGGTACTGTATATCTTATTATTCTAAAACCGGTACTGTTTGATTCCAATTCGTCAATGGCTGATTTTCCCATATCATACCTTGCAAATGTTGTGTCAACAATACCAATTTTTTTCATTTTCCCTCGATTTTCTCCATACTCTTCTGAAATTCATAGGCTGAAATAATCTTCCCAATTATCCTTCGAGTTCCGTTTAGATCTTCCATTCCACTGTATTTAGGTAGTCTAGCCACTTTTACATTTATATTTCGTTTCTTTAACTCTCTTTCAATCTTTTTTTCATCGTGTAGCTGGTCATAACCAAGTGCAATTATGTCTGGTTTAATATCTTCGACAGTTGCATACATGTCATCCTCATGACCAAGTATGGCCTCGTCTACCATTTTCAATTCTCTGATAATTCCTAGTCTCATGTCCTCCGGTGTTACTGGTTCATGTTTTAGTTTTCTAACCGTGGAATCTCTTGCTACAACTGTAACTAGCTTATCACCTAATTTCTTAGCTTCTTTCAAGTAATGAATGTGTCCCATGTGGAGAAGATCAAATGTTCCGGTAGCCATTACTTTGACCATTTTTCCCACGCTTTTATTATTTCTTCACCTTCTAAAAAAACAAACCCATTTTCATCAGCATATTTTTTTGCTTTAGTTTTAGATAGTGCTCTGCCAGTGTCACCCATGATCTCACAGCCACTTCCTACAGGTGTGACGTCCGCCATATTTAGAAGGGATACAACCAGTTCAGTATGCCCAACTCTCTGATTTAATAAATTCTTTGAGGCGACACATATTGGAATATGGCCCGGTGACCTAAATTCTTTTCCAAACATCTTAGTTGCAGCACCATCATCAATGTTTTCTATTTTTTTTGCAAGATCTGCGAATTTGTTCATGGTTAGACTGCGATCAATATCAGTTATGCCTGTGAAAGTACCCCGGTGGTTGATATACAAAGAAAAAGAAGATTTCGAATCATACGGGATATCATTAGGTATAAGCTCCTTTAGGACAGGGTATTTGTTACCCACATCTGAGAACAGGTCAGCTAAAAAAGGAAGTTTCAATTTATCCGCAATCTCATTGGAGGTCATAAGAAATATGAGTCCACCTCCGTCTTTTCTCATTGTTCTTATCGATGCAGGAGAAACAAATTCTGAAGCCATAACTATATCTGCTTCACCTTCTCTATCGTCATCGTCATAGACCAGGACAAATTTTCCATTTTGTAAGTCGGTGGTGGCTCTACGTATATTTTCCATAAATTCACCCAAATACGAATTTGCCTCCCTTAAAATAAATATTGGTTATTACTCAGAAATGGGTTGACTTACCCTTCTTTTACTTCTACTTACTAAATATCTTGTAATATACCCTGCTATTCGATTTCTCATCAAGTTACTGCCGACATCGCATAACTCTGCAACCTTCCCCTTATTATGCTGAAAATCATCAGCAAAAAACTGATCAGGATATTTTTCTATGAGCTCCTTGGCAATGGTTTTTATGTACGTTGGTCTAATGTTCCCCAGGTTATCACCCTTTAAATTGTAGGACGCTGGAATATCTTCTTATTATAAAAGGATATCTATGGGTTTTTAAACAAAAGCTAGAGACAAATCTCAAGATATATAAATCATAAAAAACATGTAAGTAACGCGGGGTAAGTCTTATTTCTTCGAAAAAATCATCTCTGAGGGCAATCGCAGGAAAAAAACTCGATAAATTGGAAGAATATGCGATACGTAGTAATGTTGCAAGAAAACTTGCTACAATGATCTATAAATCTGATGCATACATCTACGTCTCAAAAAAAATAAACGAATTTCGAAACTACAAACTGATCGGAGAAATAAAACGAGATCCAGTGCCAGAACATGTTGCGATAATTATGGATGGAAATCGACGTTTTGCAACAGATTTAGGTCTTGCACCAGGTGCAGGTCATCTTTTTGGAAGAGATAAAGTCGAAGAGGTTATGGAATGGTGTTTTGAGCTTAAAATCAAAAATCTTACACTATATGCTTTTTCAACAGAAAATTTTAAGAGGGATACAGGTGAAGTAGAATTACTTATGAACCTCTGCAAAAACGAATTAAATAAGGCAGCCAAAGATTCTCGCATACATACAAATCAAGTAAAGGTAAGAGTTATAGGCCACATCGAATCATTGCCGAAGGATCTGAGAGAGTCAGCCCAAGTACTTCTGAACAAAACAAAAAATTACGACAAATATTCCATCAACATTGCACTTGCATATGGGGGAAGAGAGGAAATAGTAAGGGCGATACGAAACATAGCAAAAGATGTCAAGGGTGGCAGTCTAAAAATTGAGGACATAACAGAACCCACGGTGTCAAAATATTTGTATACCAATGAATTACCCGATCCTGATTTAATTCTTAGAACTTCAGGCGAAGAAAGAATTTCTAACTTTCTCTTGTGGCAATTGGCATATTCAGAGCTTTATTTTTCTGATGTTTTCTGGCCCGTATTTAGTAAAAGAGATTTTCTTAAAGCCATACTGACATGCCAGCAGAGAAAAAGAAGATTTGGAAAATAAAACAAATTTTCAGTCCGGTTCTTTAATTTCTTCCTCATTTTCGATTTCATCTGCTATTTTGGATAGTTTTACGAATTGAAGGTGGAAGAAATACAAGATGAATCCAACTCCCAAAAATACGATAGAAAAAGCGATAACGGAGTCGGCAATACTGGATTGCGAAAGATCATAGATGGTTTGAATAAAACCTGTAATATTCTGACCTATAAACGAAGAGATTATTTTTAAAAAAACATAAAATAACAATAGAAAAAACCCCAAAAATAAAGAAAGTTTGCAGAAGATACCTGTTCTAAAATCCTCATGGGCTGAAAAGTGTCTCTCCTTAAACATATGACCCAAATATCAAATAATATTATACATTCCCGTCAGATAAATTTATGGCGTTCTGAACCTTGCTTTGCAGTTCGTTTAGTTTCTCCTTGGTCCCTCCTTCTTGTTTATCTAACATAGTTTTTCTTAGATTTAGGGATTCTTTATTAGCCTTCAATTCTTTAGTAACTTCGCCTTTACCCTTTGTTTTTATAAGAATTGCCCCTATACTTTTGTAGACGGGGGTTTTCGCATCTGTTTTGTCCAATTCTTCTAATGCTTCTTCTATTTCCTTTAGTCTTAAATCAACTTGTTGACGTTGTTGCATTATCATTTGAAGCTGTATTCTTAGTTGTTGTAATCTGTTTATCTGATCTTGCAACTGTTTGGACATACCTTCCTCTATCATGTATTACACTCTCGGACCAGGGTAATAAAGTGCTTACTTATTAAAGGTATTGAATTGTTCATATATTACCCGAATAATTAGGTACATTTGCATGGTGTTAAAACTCAATTTTTATTGATTTTTCCAGTAACAATTTACGACTATAATAGAAAGCATTATATAGAAAGTTGCAAATATACTAACACTTGTAATATTATACGCATATGGGAGATAGAAATAGAATGAGTAAGAACGATAAACTAGTAGTTGCAATTGGAGTGATAATACTCATTACAGCTTCAATTGGAATTTACTTTTGGACTCCTGGGGAAACTGTTGCGAAAGCTGTGGAGATAGAAGAGGTCTTTAGCGTTTCTAGTGTATATTCTGATGAACCAGATGCAGTCACTGTTTCGGATAGTTGTTCATTTTACTCGCTTATTGCAACCCCGCTTACTGTTCATTACGATAAGAATGGTGTACAATATGTAAAACCACTCTATGTCAAAAATTCGGATGAGGTATCTCAGGCAATCAATCGTGTGGAAGGACAGATAGGAATTCAAGTTGATGAAATAATCGATGAAACTAAAACCGCCAAGGAGACTTCCCTCTACATAGCTAATAAATATTGGGTAAGTAGCGACGCAGTTCTTCTTATAGAGGATAATGAAACAGGTTACAATTTGGGTGTTGTAGCAACTCCTCTGGCTTCGTATCTTGGCATCCCAATAATCGTTACCGATGAGGTTGATCAAGACGTAAGGGCTGTTCTTAGTGATCTTGGTGTTAAATATTCTCTTGTATGTGGTGGAATAGAGGGCTATGGCAAGTGTATTAAGTTTGATGATGTTGATGAGATTGTTAATGCATCTATTGATCTAGTTAGAGAGAAATTTGGTGATGTTGAATATATAACGCTAGCCAACCCACGTGATGCATGGCCACCGGAAGTTTTGGAAGAGACACAACTGTACTTTGATGGAACGCTGAAGTCAGGTTCGCTTTTCCCATCTCAATTTTTGGATGCGATGAAACAGGAAAAGGAAATAATTACTTTTTCAATACCTGAAGATTACAAATATGCTCTAGTCAAAGTGGATTTTAAAAATCTTGAAAATCCTGAAAATATTGAGAAATTTGGTGATTCCGTTGTTTTGCAAGGTAGTCTAATAGGATTTGCTCGTACTGGAGCCAGTCCTGCGGAAAGAGATGTCAATGGAAATGTAGAATGTGATAGATTTCACTATGAAACAGTACTATATGATATGGGAGGAGAAGAATTTGATATTAAACTTGTTGCTAGTTTTCACACTCTTGATCAAGCTGATTATGAGCTGTATATAACAATTGAAAAGTTAAGTGATCCTTACTATCCTTTGATGAATCAACTTTCTTCAAATGCTCCTTATCTTGCTGCTTTTCATAAGGGCATCATCTATGCAAAGCCTGAGTTCGCTTTTGCAGCGGATGATGATGTAATCCTTGATGGAAAAACATTACCTGGAAATGCTCAAGTAATGAAAAATCCAATTTTGATCCCCGTTTTAAATAGACATGTACACGAAAACATCCATGAACCGCTTAATGAATTGTTAGCGAAGCTTAAGGATATTGATATTTCAGATGATGCTGGAAAAGAAAGTCTTACAAAGGCTTGCAGGATAGATCCATTTTATATAGCATTGGTCGGCGATGCTACAATGCTTCCTCAATATTATTATAGAAGTCCTCATAATGACCCCTTTGATCATCAAGACAAAATGTACGGTACCGGTTGTCCAAGTGATTTCATATATGGAAATATTGATCCAGAAATCTACTTTATGCAACCTCATATAGGGAAAGAGGATACAGAAAACGATCTTTATTCCACATCGGGTTATCCAGAGGTAGAAAATATTGTTGGACGTATTACTGGCTGGGACGTACAGGATGCAAGTGCTTTGATAGCTAGGACGGTATTCTACGAGGACATAATCGAGAAAATGGGTGATTGGAAGGATAATGCAGTGGTTATGTCTGGTGCAGGGTTAGAATTTCAAAAATTGCCGATTTTCAATACGATTTATAACATTCTTGGCCAACATGAACCTATGAAATTCCCAACGGGCGAACAGCACTTTCTTAACATGAGAACATCTGGTAACCTAGAAGAGGGGGAATTTAATGTAGAGGTAGCAGAACGCGGTCAAGCTCAAAGAGTTGGTTATACTGATGAGGCTCTATGGGAAATTAAACATGATGGAATACTCAACCGTCTCTTTTTCCCACGATCTCTTGTGAAACGTGCTCAAGGATTTGAAAGTATCAATTCGTTATTCGATTTGAACTGGTGGAGGGAATCGTTCAGTGATCAGTCTGGTATTAAAGGAGGAGAGCTGCAGGAGAATAGTAATATTATATTATCAAATTCTCATGGAATATGGTTTGGATTTGAGCATGGGGATAGCATGTTGTACTTTATGGGTGGTCCCCCAATACTTTATCAGATTATTGGAAGATTCATTCCAGTAGTGGGTGGTTTTAGATCGCCGCTAGACAGCATTGGAGGATACAATGTAAGGGCAGTTTCGAATATGGAACTCGGACCATCTGTAGTATTTATCGAAGGTTGTGGCTCTGGAAAAATCGATAGTCTTCATCCAGAAAATACCATTTCCAATACCTATTTGCATTCTGGAGTAAATGCCTATATTTCCCCTACAACATATTCAGCAATAGGTGGATATTTAGAACCTCGCCCAAAATGGCCTCTTTTGGATGAGGGTGTGGGACTTGGTATAGTGGGATATATTAAGGCGGCTCTAAATGCAAAACGTGGTAACTATCCACCTGTGCATTTCTGTGGTGTTATATTTGAAAAATCATATCAAAGTTTGATTGAAGACGACGTTGATATTGGAACAGCTTTAAGAAACGCTAAGAATGAGTTCTTGCCTGAAGAGGCTGATGTTACTTATTTGTGGACGCCACCTCTTGATGGATCAACTGATATTCCAACATATACTATGACAACAACAGGTACGGGGGGAGACAGAGTTATAGTCGAAAAATACTGTACAATTTACCAATTAAATTTGCTTGGAGATCCAGCGTTTAACCCATATGAACCATGCAATGAGGGAAAATAGATAAATAACCCCCTATCATAATTTATTTTTTAATATTTTTCAACTTTTTCACTGAAATACAAAATACAAACACAGTTTCTTTATTTGTAATAACTTTTAAATAATACATGCAGTATAATAATTAACAGATGATTGAATATGTTTAGAAACAGGAAGATTATAACCTCTATTTTAGCTGTATCTATGATGATTTTAACCTCTTTTGGTGTAGCTGTTAGTACTACTCTACCAACTGAAATTGTAAGTCTTTCACAGGATCATATTGGAACATTTGATTCACACTCGACATTGGCTAATGAATTTCCTTCAGCAATAA
>Ga0272442_10005383_pt1 | contig 17123 bp, 9 predicted proteins | sample SSMForm2O_FD_200262 | JGI IMG/M metagenome (GOLD analysis project Ga0272442, IMG submission 200262) | Marine sediment archaeal communities from Little Sippewissett salt marsh, Falmouth, MA, United States - SSM-Form-2O | ecosystem: Environmental > Aquatic > Marine > Wetlands > Sediment ... | reverse complement strand
CGTGGATGCCGATCTGACCTTTGGGATAGACGCTGGCCTTGTACATTTCCCCCGGACCCCCGGCCGCCAGCACCAGATTTTCAAAATGAAAAAGGGTTACACCGTAATTACTCTTACTGAGTCTATTTTTGTCGATGGTTATCAATCCCACGATCCGTTTCGTGTCCCCTTGGCCCGTGGTAATAAGTTCCACCGCTTCCTGCTTGTCAAATATCGCAATGCCATAACGTTCAACATATTTCTGCAGACATTCACTCATGAATTTACTGGTCTTTGGGCCGGCCGATGTGGCCCGTTCGTAGGGATCATGGTCGGTTTTATAACCAACATAGCTTCCCAGCCGATTATGCGGAAAAGGCACGCCGGCTTCGACGAGATTATAAAAGCTCCTCAGTGAACCTATAGCCTCGATCAGGGCCAGATCGCCATGACAACAGCCACCAGCTGTGAGGCTTTCAGCAAAGAGCTCTGCACTGTCTGCCGTCTCAGGGCTCGTCCCCATTTTGTAATAGGTTTGTTTATCCGAGCCGCTCATCCGTGAGGCCCCCAAAGGCAGCCCCGCCGTAACCACGGCGATTCGGTTCTGTGGATCTTTTACCCCTTTTCCAGCCATGAACTCATAGAGCTTTTTGGCGCAGTTCATTCCCGCCGCCCCCGCTCCCACAATTACGGTATTGTAGTTGTGTATGTTAACCGTCTGATCTTTTATAGTTAGGCTGGGCATCTTACCTGGTCAGATTCGATTAGAGGTTAAAGTTTATGCCGGTGATCTTACTGATTTCATTCAGAGGCGACTGGGCAAAATCGATCTCCAGCCACTGTTGTGCGCGTAAGTCATCAATTTGCTGCTTGATTATTTTGCATTCGTCAGCGAGGAGTTGATAATCCTGTTCGGAGATAATCCTCTGCAATATGGATTTATCGATCATACTAAACGATCCGCCCAGTACCAAAATGCCGGCCGCGATATAATCGGGAATATTTTGCATATTGGTCCCGCCGGTGGGGATTAGAGAGATGATTTTATGAAGGGCAGCATCGATGCCCTTGACAAAGGCCGGACCGCCCAGTTGTTTGGCCGGAAATATTTTGCAGAAGTTGGCCCCTTTTGAAAATTGGTCGAGTATTTCCGTAGTCGTCCCGCAGCCGGGGATGATTGGTAACTTGCCGCTATATTTTTTATAGGTTGCTGCGCTGAAGTTGCCCGCCGATACCAGATAATCCGCCCCGGCGTCAACCACCTCATCCACACTGGGCAGCGGATCGTCGAAATGCACCCGGTTATAAGTTTCCAGCATACCGGAAAAATCGACCAAACTGGCCGCCCCGATGGTAAAGTCCGGCAGCGCCTGACGCAACTGGCTGATTTTTTCCAATGGCTTTTTGATCCGGCAGGTGACTTCCATGTTGTTCACTCCCGCTTCGAGCAGGGCCTCGGCGGTTTTAATAACGTCGAGTTTATCCTGATTGAAGACCAAAATAAAACCGTCCCGCAACAGGGTTTCGATACAAGATTTAATTTCCATAGGTACTCCTCGATTATGGACAATGATGAATAGTATGTCTTTTATAACCTGCGTAAATGAAAGCCCCCATCGCAGTTGATTACCTGACCTGTACAGAAGTCCAGTTTCCCCAGGGCGATCGCCCCGACCGCCTTGCCCACATCTTCCGGTTTGCCCCAGCGTTTGATGGGCGTGATCCCCTCGGCGATCAGCTTATCATATTTATCCTTCACAGGCCCGGTCATATCGGTCTCGGTGATGCCTGGTTGAATTTCGAATACACCTATCCCGAATTCTGCCAGACGGTCGGCATACAAGGCCGTCATCATCGTAATGCCCGCTTTGCTTACGCAATATTCCCCCCGGCCGGGCGAGCTGGTATAAGCCGAGATCGAACTTATGTTCACAATTCGAAACTCCCGGTCCGGACATTGCTTTTTTTGCTCTATCATCCAGTTCGCTATCAGTTGGGTCAGGAAATAGGGACCTTTAAGATTTATCCGCAACACCCGCTCGAAACTTTCCTCGGTGGCCTCCAGGATATCCATTCGTTTTTCCGGCGCCACCCCGGCATTATTCACCAGCATATCGCAGCGGCCGAAAGTTTTCAGGGTAGCTTCTTTGATGCTTTCTCTATCACTGTTGCTGCTGATATCGCCGCGCACCACCTTGCAGGTATTTCCCAGTGATTCGATTTCACTTTGTACCTGCTGTGCACGCTCAACGGTAGATTGCCCCAGACCGACATGATTGATTACCAGATCATAGCCCAGCCCGGCTAGTTCCATTGCGATACCCCTGCCTATCCCCCGCGAGCCTCCCGTAACAATTGCCACCGGTCTGTCTGTCATTTGCGATTCCTCATATTGATTATTCCTAACTCTTGCTGCCCTGACGGAATATAGGCCCGTAAACCTTGTTGTCTCGAATCACACAGCCCGTTTTGCCGCCGTTGCGCATAATCTGGCTGCACATGCTGCAGCCGATGCATACATTGCGCAGATCGAATTTACCCATTTCAATTATGTCGTGGGGAAAGTCCGGATACGCAAAGGCCATCCTCCCTCCGCCGATGAGGGTGGCTTTTTTATTTGCCTTGCTCGCCGCCGCTACCTGGGCAAATAAACCTCGCAGCCAGGAATATCCCGTCCCCACCACGGCTAATCTTGGAAATTGCTTTTGTATTTGGGCTGCCAGATCAATAAGCCGCACCACCCCCAGCAGAGGATGTTCGGGCTGCTCATAGCCGCCTTCGATGGGCCGGGAGAAAGGCCGGTTGCAATGTGGATTGTAATAAGGATTGGCTATGGTTATATTTAACAGCTTCAGGCCCCGCTGCACCAGTAATGAAATTAATTTGATAGGCTCGGTCAAATCGCTTTGAGTGTAATCGTCTCGATCCACACCCCAGCCGTAAGGATAAGGCACCGCGTCATATACCCCCATCCTGGTGGTAATGAGTTTTTCCTCTCCCCATTCGCTCTGAATTTTATCCATAACTTCCAGCAAAAAGCGACTGCGATTTTCGAAACTGCCTCCGTATTTACCCAAACGTTCATGACTGCCCAGTAATTCATTTACCAGATAGCCGTGACATGACTTGATATCCACCCCGTCGAACCCTGCCGCAAATGCCATCCGGGCGCTTTGCACATAGGCATCTTGTAATTTGTCCAGATATTCATCGGTTACCACGAGCTGCTCAGCGGGAATTTTTGCCGGTACATCCTTGTCCGGTTTGGGCTGCGGTACCAGCCCGTCGCGATATGGATCATGTTGACAGATCATGGGCTCAGGTTTGTCAACGGGTTTGGAATAGCGGCCCGAGTGGGTTAGTTGCAATATAAGCAAAGGACGATGTCCCGATCCGCAATGCTTGGCCGCCATGAGGCGAATTCGCTTCACCAGCTCAGTAAATGCTTGCTGACTGTCTTTGTGAATCCAGAGTTGCCTTGGATTGGCCCTACCCTCTGGTACCACGGCCGTTGCTTCCACCCACAGTAGCCCCGCTCCCCCCGCAACAAAACGGTCATAGCGTCTGATCGTCAACTCGTCCGGCTGTCCTTGGCTGTCACCATCACATCCCTCCATGGGATGGATTGCCAGCGAATTGGGAATCAGAAATTTTCCCACCTGTACCGGTCGGGCCAAAGGGGACAGATCCTCCTGGGCCTCGATTGTAACTCCTAATTCTTTAGCCAGCTCCTGCAAATCGTCGCTGGTTTTAAGATTAAACTCCCCCTGCCGGAATTGTAAAGCTTCATTAGGTGTGTTATTTTTTGAGTTTGTCATCTGGAATACTCATAGTCTTGTTATAAACATTATCAGAATCTTAATTATATTTCTCGTTTTCAATTTTTTTACATAAAGCGACCTTGACTGTCAAGACATTCCTTAACAACAGACCGGCCCTGACCTGCAAGCCTGTCTTTTCTGTAGAGTTGTGTTTTCAGGATTGATTAGATGACTTCAATATGTGGGAGAATATATACGTATTATACCGGCCGCCTTGGAAGGTGTGGGCGTATTTAATGTCATCTTTAGCGTTATCTTTGATTCCTCTGTTACCTGGGCGGTACGGTTAATGTTGTAATATTTATTCTTTTGTATCGCTCCATACATTTCCTTGAGCACAGGTTTGTCGTTGTAAAGCACTTTGAAATCCGTCACTTTCAGCTTTGTTGTTGCGTCATCCGGTATGATCTCGATACCATATTGGCCGGGCTTGGTAAAAAAGCCGGACAAATCAAGCGTAAACTCCGCTTTGTTCCCTTTAAAATCTTCCGGCCGAAGGGTATGACAGACCTTTCCGGGATTTTCTGCAGGTAATGGATCGGCCAGATGGGTTATATTCATGTCTTCCACAAAATAAGCCTTGAAAGAACGTATCAGCGGTTCGCCCACGGATTGGTCAATCTTCAAACGAAGCTGACTGATTGTAGCTGGACTGAAAACCACGATTCGTTTGCGGCCGACAGAGCTGCCCTCATTGAGTTTCACCCACCGTCCCCCCTCGATTTTGCCCAGCAGGGAATATTTACGAATCCTCTCGCCATAGCGGTAGTCTTCCATGATAACCACTTGATTAACATTTGTCGGCTTTTCGAACACGATAGTGTGCTCGTTACCTGTTCCCGATATCTCAGCCAGCGGATGAGCAAAACGACGCTCGATCTCATCACCAAATTCCTGGTAGCGTTTCATGTCGCCTTCAGGAATCAAACCGTCGGTAGTAGGCGTTGAATTGAGTAAAAGCACACCGCCGCGACCTACGGACTTATAGTAAATCTCCAGAAGTTGTTCTAGCGACTTGCGCTTTTTCTCTTTCTTAAGGGCCCAGAACCAGTAGTGATTATAGAGCGGAGTATCAGCTTCCAACGGGGCCCAGGCATCACCGTCCGGATTGCCGTGAACTGCTGTTGATGTTCCGGTTTTCAAATCTTTTGACGAAAGACTATTCCAGGCCGGATATGGTAATATACCACTTTCTGTACCAGGCCAGCGAATCGTCGCCTGCGGACCCTGGAAAATAACGGCATCGGGTGCATACTTTTTTATAATATCCCCTAGCGGTACAACACAACTACCGTCAAACCATATTTCACATATCTTGCCGTACTTGCTCAAAACCTCCGTCCACTGTTGGCGCAAAATCTTGTTATAAGCCTCCTGCTTGGCCGGGTCGGATGTCCTGCCGCCGGACCCTATACCCGCACCCCACTGTTCATCACCGGGATAGACATAGATCCCCAGGTTAAGCCCATTCTTAAGGCAGCTCTGGGAAATTTCTTTGAGAAGGTCGCCTTTACCGTCCTTCCAGGCAATATTCTTGACGCTGTAATCGGTCGTCTCCGTCTGCCACCAGCAGAAACCGCCGGTATGCTTTGCTACAAACAGTATTTCCTTTGCCCCCCATGACCTGGCCGCCTTACACCATTGATCGGTATCTAGCTTAGGAAGTTTCATGTCCTTTAAATCAGTAGAGTGATTATCATGTTCCCTGCCCTGCCATGTTGTCGGGGCAAAATGGACAAACATAATCCGCTCCTGCTCCTGCCACGCATATTGAGATGCACTAGGCCGGGCCAGATGTGCCGCTGCCGGATCGTTAATCGCTTTTTTGTAAGCCTCGGTTTCCTTACTTACACAGGACCCGATATTTGCCAAAAAAACAATGGCTAATATCAAAACTATAATATTTTTCATGTTTGTTACTTTTTCTTACCTTTTTTGAAGGGCCAGTGTTTTGAAGGGGTGCGGGCTTTGTTCATACAGTTTTCTACCATTTTGACAATATGAGGGTTTTTCTCTGCCAGGTTATTAGTTTCGCCCAGATCGTTTTTCAGATTATAAAGTTCTATCCGGTTCGGTAAGAAGCGGATAGCTTTCCAGTTATTCATGTGGACGGCCTGTTTGGGCTGGCGCTCATGGAATTCCCAGTACAGATATTCATGACGTTTTTGCTTTTTATTATGGCTCAGAAGTGTCGGCCGCAGGGAGATGCCGTCAATCTTCCTAGGTACTTTAACGCCGGCTATGTCGGCGCAGGTAGGCAATATGTCCCAAAATGCACTGATTAGATCACTGCGGCTCCCGGCCTTGATCTTACCCGGCCACCGCGCTATAAACGGCACCCTGACTCCCCCTTCGTAGAGATCACGTTTGATGCCGCGCAAGGGGCCGTTGCTGTCATTGAAGTCCGGATTGTTCCCGCCTTCCCTGTGGGGTCCGTTATCGCTGGCAAACATTATGATGGTATCTTTGTCCAGCCCCAGGCTTATCACTAAGGACATGATTTTTCCGACATCACTATCAAGATGCGTAATCATGGCTGCATGACCTTTTTGCGCCTCAGGCCATTTCTTATCTTTGTAAATCCCGTAATCCGGTATTTCCATTCCCTTCTTACCTGCTTCATTGTTGGCATGAGGTAGGGTAGAGGCAAAATAGAGGAAGAAGGGCTTGTCTTTATTTTGTTTAATGAAATCCAACGCTTCTTTTATAAAAAAGTCAGGCGAATAATCCAATTTGTTACTGGATACCCCGGCAATATCTTGTCCTTTTTTGTGTTTGACAATATTGCGTAGTTTTACTTTTTCCTCATTTCTCCAGAGAAAGTCCGGGTAATAGTTGTGGGCATGGGCCTGATTGAGATAGCCGTAAAAGTAATCAAAGCCCTGCTTGAGGGGGAAGCCGGTGGAGCCTTTTTGTCCGAGTCCCCATTTCCCTATAAGGGCTGTGGTGTAACCAGCTTTCTTTAGGAGTTCTGCTACGGTAACGTCATTCGGTTGTAGCGTCTGCCCCACAGTGCCGTCCGCGTTACCGCGAACCCAGCAATGACCCGTGTGCAGCCCGGTCATCAATGTGCAGCGGGACGGGGCACAAACGGTGCTGCCGGCGTAATGTTGCGTAAATAGCATTCCTTCCCGGGCCATCTCATCGAGATGGGGCGTTTTGATTTTCTTCTGCCCATAACAGCCCAGATCACCATAACCCAGATCATCCGCCAGGATATAAATAATATTAGGATGTTTCCTCCTTTTTGTATGCTTAACATTCATACCTTGCCCAATATGGCTATCCTGGCAACCTGCCAGGACAACCGAAGCTGCTCCTATTCCTACTGTTTTAAGAAATTCTCTTCGCTGCATAACCAGGCTCCTTAGTTAAAGATTACTTCGAGGGTTTTCTGTTTATTTGGTGCTAAAGTTTTAACAGTCTTTAGGACTTTTTCCGCACCGATATCCGGATCACTGATTTTAATGGTGTACGAACCATTCTTGAACACCTTGGGCCGAAACGAATTGCCCTTGATGCGTAGGGTATAAACAATTTCCTTGGTTGCTTCGTCGATAATCTGCACAACCGGATGTTTCAATCCCTTAATTTCAAGTGTTGGCAAATAGGCGACCGCTTTGCGCCCGTAATTGTCAAGCTCATCGATCGTCTTGGGCCAGCCTTCATACTGCCCGCCCGTCTGAGGTTTCTCGGGATCTGCAAACCGCGGCCAGCACTCTATCGTAATGGTACGGTCCTTTTTATTGAATCGTAATATGCCGTAACCGGGCATCTTGTCATGTAATGCCCCCGGCTCATGGCCCATCTTTTTGTCCGGATTGGTGGCTGCCCAGACGGTTACATGATTTCCCAGTCCGTCCAGATATTCACCGGTATAATCGGGCATGCCTTTTTGTCGATTTTTCCCTTCAACTTTGGGCCACCATCCCCTTGGATAGAAGTTCGCCACCGAAGGTACTGCAAACGACCAGCCCGCGTCATTCCAGTCGTCAATGCCGTGATGAACAATTGTGGCCAGATGCTGATCTCCTCCGAGCATAAACGCGAACCCGCGCCGGATTTCCGCTAAGGCCTTATTCCGACCTGTTTGGGGCCAACCGTTGGAATCAAGATCAGCCACCAGGTATTGCAGATTCGGTCCATGATGAGTTGCCATCCCCGCAAATATTGTCTGCGAAAATACCACTTTCATATCCGCACCCCGCCAGTCGGCTGCCCATTCTCGCAGGAACTTAAGCTGTCGATCGCCCAGCAGCTTCGCCCCCGGCACATCTAGTTTTGTAGTATCGTAGTTAGGATCGATTACATGATCAGCCCGACCGCTGTGGGTAGGCGGGACCAGTCCGTTACAGCCTGATTTGAACTTGCGGTCTTCGATAATCGCTATACTGATCCGCCCATAGGTCATATCGGTATAATACACTCCTATACCCTGTTCGATCGGGGTGGGATCGAATGGGTCGGGCAGATGACTACTCTGCGTACGGTCCACCAGTTTTACAAACTCGGCCGGTAGCACATAACCACCCTTATCGTCCTTTTCGGTCTTGCGTCCCCCGGCCCCCCAGAGATTGCCCTGATACACGTCATGATCGTCGGGAATGGCTATGCAGGGTATGTCCCGCGCCAGCCCCCGATAGGCCCAACACCAAAGATACCATTTGTACATATAATCAATTAATGATGAGTAATTCCCGCTATTATCGGGGACTGTTGGACTGGCTCCTTCATAGACATTGTCACCGCTGAAAAACAGAATATCCGGTTTTTGTTTGGCCACATGATCGACGACGTCATTATGCGGGAACCACAGCCAGTCTTTCGTCCAGTTGTAGTGACCACGATCTACCCCCGGATGTCGTGCGTTATGATTACCCGTAAAGCCCGCCACCACGATAGGGTCTTTTTCCACCGGATCCCGCCGCACTGTGCCTGACCAGGTGTATTGTTGACTTTCTCCGTTGGTAAGCTTCAAATCGTAAACCACCCGATAGGCGGCGTTTTTCCTCGAATCCCACTTGTCCACCCGAAACGGTGCCGTCCAGCCCGGCGCAATCACCTTAGCGGTTGCTATGGTTTTCCATCTCTTCAGCAGTCCTTTTTTAACCTGTAGTTTAACACTTTGATTGTCTTTATCCCCCAGCGGCATCAATTGCGCGGTCATCTTCATAATGTTATTACTCAGAGTATATTGCGTGCAAATTATCGGCCCGCAATTCCGGTCTTTATGGCTTTTGATCTTACTGCCGGCCACTTTCCAGTCATCGAACCAGAATCGTCCCCCTTTACCTGTTCCCGGATGCGATACCAGTGCAATCCCGCCCACCAGCCTTTTTGCGCCCACGTCATTTAAGACTACTCGGCCCAGTTCTTGTTTACTGCCCGGCTCATGACAGGACATAATCAAAGTGTATTTCCCCCCGGCGGATAGACATTGCAGGCGCAGCTCTATATCTTCTATCTTGTTTGTGACCTTTTCCTTGCGCACCAGATCGGGCGGCGGATTTTTATCTCGCCCCTTACCGGTGGTACCTTTGCTGAAATCACGTATAAACAGAGTGCCACTCACATCGATACCGGCGAATAAGCCTCCCCCTTCCCCCGCGCTGTGATGCACCAGGGCCCTCGCCCGGTAATCGACATCCGGTGCCGCCCCGATCAAAAATCCCGCTGCCGACCGTCCGGAAACTTCCCCTTTCTTCCCGATCAAGCCTATACGAACTGTCATGTTAAAATCGCCAGGTTCCTCAGCCAATGAATGAGTCAGCAGATGAACCGTGCGCATGGGTTTGACCGGACGGTTTTCCGTACATTCGAGCCTTCCATTTGACACCTGCCAATCCTGCAAACGATTGGCCCAATATTCCGGCCCCGCCCAGATACGATCAGGAACATACTTCCACGAACCTTCGAATTCAGTTGCTTCCGTCACCCCGCTCATAAAAGCAAAACCGACCAGCAAAGCGCCCAGAAACCATAGGGTTACATTTTTTATTGTCATACTACTATCCTTCAACTTCTTGTTTTTTCTGCGTCATTTTTGAATTTGGCAACTACAACTAATTGATACAAAAGAGATTATATCAAATTCCCAACAACACCAATTTGGCGTTTAAAGCATTTGAATTTTGATCATTTGGTATTGTTTAGGATTTCGGATTTCGTGCTTGGGATTTGGGTGCGGCCAGCGGCCGCGCCAGGCTATTTGTTTCCTTTAGATATTCTCATCCCACTTTTTCGCCAGACCTTCCAGGTATTCGATGACATGTTTATATTTGGGATCATTATACAGATTGTCGATTTCCCCCGGGTCCTTGAGCAGATTATACAGGGCTCCGTCTTTGTCTTTTACCAGCGCATCCATAAAGTAAATTAGTTTCCATTCTTTGGTCCGCACCATCACCCGCCTGCCTGTCCCCGTGCGCAGCTCGTCATACATCGAGCTGCTGTGATCGATCTCACAGAAGCACGCTTCCCGCCATTTCTTAACCTTTCCTTCGATCAACGGCATCAGACTCCGGCCCGATATGTTAGTAGGTACCTTCAGTTGACTCAGGTCCATCAAAGTCGGCAAAAAGTCCACCATCTCCACCGGCTCATCGATAACCTTATTTTTCGGCAACAACTTCGGACAACTGAATATAAAAGGAATACAGACATTTTGATCGTAGAGCACTCGCTTTTTCCACAGACCATGCTCGCCCAACTGAAAGCCCTGATCCGAATTTATTGCTATGATGGTATTGTCCAGTTGACCTGCCTCTTCCAGTACCTTCAGTAACCGGCCTACCTGCGTATCAACCAGAGATACCATCCCATAGTAGGTACCTCGGCAGGTATCGATTTGTTTCTTTGTTAGGTCCAGGCCACCGGCATAAACGCGCAGTTGTTCGCGTTCGAAGCGGGGCTTGTTTTTCAGTTCTTCTTCCGTGGGCAGCGGCAGATCGATCTTAGCCGGATCGATCATATATTCCGGCGGCACCCGGCAGGGTACATGCGGCGCATGAAACGAAACCCGCAGAAAAAACGGTTTGTCCGAGGCCGTCATTTCTTTAAGGGCCTTAACCGCCATATCACCCAGACACCAGGTTTGCGTCTCTTCCGGTTTGATAGGCACCACTCCCCCGATCATCCATCTATGCGTTTTGATATTGACGGTTGGATAGGGGTTAGTCTTATCGAATTCTTCAAATTTTTCCTTTAGCTCTGGTGTATGGGGTTTACCAAAAACATTGACCAGAGGGCCTCTATCTCCCTTTTGCAGCCATGCTTCGCGATAGGCGTGAATCTTACCCACATTTGTCGGCTGAATCCCCGCCTGATTCCAGGCATCCAACATGCAAGGTGTCTGTTTGATTTTTTCAATCTGTTCTTGCTTGAGATATGGTTCTTTGGTTTCGGCCGGTTTGCCCATGGCCATAATCCCGAACGCTCGGCAGTAGCGCCCTGTATCCATCGAACTGCGCGACGGCACACACACCGGATTCTGCACAATTGCCGTCTTAAATCGCACCCCCTCCTTGGCAATGCGGTCCATGTTCGGTGTCTTAGCCCAACTCTTGCCATAACACCCCAGCGCATCAGCTCGCCCGTCATCCATCATAATCCAGAGAATATTTGCTTTGCGCTTGGCCGTCGCCGCCGTTGCGGTCCTTGATATCAACTGCTCAGGCATCCCCAGCGATACCGCGCCCAGGCTTACATATTTTAGAAAATCTCGCCGTTTCATTATTTCACCTTTTTGACGTTGTCGTCTTTTTTCGGCTGATAATCGGGATTCTTCTTGGGCATCTTTGCCTTGGTTTGCTTCAGCCAGGCAACTAATTTTTTATTAAGTTCACGTACCTTACCCGGCCTTTTAGCTGATAGATCATTCTTTTCCCCGAGATCATTTTTCAGATTGAAAAGTTCGAATTTCTTACCCTCATATCGCTTGATTAGTTTCCAGTTCCCACTGCGAATAATACTATACGGCACGATGTCTTTACCGCGATAGTGCGGAAAGTGCCAATAAACCGCATCCCGCTTAAGCGAACCGGTATGTCTTAATAGCGGCATCAGACTTTTTCCATCAATGTCTCGGTCCTTGGGAACTGCAACTCCAGCTGCCTGACATACCGTAGGAAAGTAATCCACGCTGATCACCGGTTCTTTGCAAACCGTTCCCGGCTTCACCTCGCCCGGCCAACGAATAATCAGCGGCACCCGGATTCCCCCTTCATATGGATACCCCTTACCCGATCGTAAGGGAGCATTATCTGTTGCCTTTGATAACCCGCCGTTGTCGGAAGTAAAGATGACCATCGTCTTATTGGTAAGATTCAATTTCTTTAGCGTCGCTACTACCTTACCGACAGCCTCATCAACGCTTTGTACCATGGCTGCGTAGATGGGATTCTTCTGATTGGTGGGTTTCTTCTGCTTGTACTTATTGATTATCTCTTCCTTGGCTTGCAGGGGCATATGTACTGCATAGTTAGCCAGGTACAGGAAGAATGGTTTATCTTTATGATTGGTAATAAAGTTGACCGCCTCATCTCCTTCGCGATCTGTCAGATACTCTCCTTTGCGCCTGGGTTTAAGGGTGGGGATATTACCCTGCCCCTTGCGATAGTAGGGATCAAAATAGACCGGCGGCTGCCCGTAGTCGCAACCTCCGATGTTATAATCGAATCCCTGTTTGTCCGGAAACCATTTCTCGTCTCCCAGATGCCACTTGCCTATATGACACGTCGTATAGCCCGCCTTTTTCAGTATCTCGGCAATCGTAATCTCATCCAACTCCATCCAGTAGGCATTTTTCGGACACAGCAGTTTCTTATCCTTACCCCCTTCGTAACCGGTAGGCTTCTTGTTGGCATCCGGTGTCTTGGGCCTCATAAATTGGGAACGTATCCAGTCGGTAACTCCCAGTCGCACCGGGTACCGTCCCGTCATCAGCGCCCCCCGGGTCGGCGAACAAACCGCGCAGGCTGCATAGGCATTAGTAAATTTCATCCCCTGCTTGGCCAGTCGATCGATATTTGGTGTTTCGTAATACTTACTCCCGAAGCAGCTCAAATCCGTCCAGCCCATATCATCGATGTGAATGATTAATATGTTTGGTCTTTCTGCCTTTTTCTTTGCTGCGGTCATACATCCGCCCAGAAAAACTGATGCAGCTCCTGCTCCCAGATTCATAAGAAAATCACGACGTCTCATGCTAATTGTCTCCAGAAAAGTAGAATATCAAATTGCTCTCACGGATACTAATATGCTCCTCATTATAAACCGTCGATCGAATCATTCAATAACTTTCATTTTGTCGTTATTGTATTGCCGGAGAATCACTTATGAAAATGAGATAAAATTGATTAAACTGACCTCAATAGCCGATTTTTTCTATAAAATCAGATATGTTATTTGGAGATATACCATGTTGGCTTACAAACACAGGATTTTGTTATTGTTTTTTGCTCTTATAACTCTGATATGGATAAACTGCCCGGATCTTCAGGCCCTGACCATTACATACGACGGTAGTCCTCGTATGGTAATTGTGGTTGATGCCGACGCTCCTGTTGCTGATAAACACGCCGCTTCTGAATTGGCTTTGTTTCTCCAAAAGATTAGCGGCGCGAAGTTTCGCATTGTCAACGTAACTACCGGCTCAGACAATCGCATATTGGTAGGTAATCTAGCGGTTCAAAAGGCCTATCCCGATTTTTCCACAGGCGATCTCTGTCCCGATGGTATTATAATTCGTACCCAAAATAACGATCTTGTCCTGACCGGCGACCCACCTCGGGGCACTATTTATGCCGTTTATACCTTTCTCGAAGATCAGCTTGGTTGCCGCTGGTGGTCTTCCAAAGCCGATTTCATTCCTAAAAATCCGACCATCGTTATAGACAATTTGGATATCCGTTATGTTCCGCCCCTGGAATTTCGTTCGGTATTCTGGCTCGACGCCTTCGATGGCGACTGGGCCGTACGTAACAAATGTAACGGTTACCGCCATCATCTCAGCGCCGAGCAGGGCGGCCTCCATGTGTACGAAGGCCATGTCCATACTTTTTATAAATTACTTCCGCCTGAAAAATATTTCTCCGAACATCCCGAATGGTTTAGCGAAATAGACGGTAAGCGCACTTATGAACGAGCTCAATTGTGTCTGACTAACGAAGAAATGCGTAGAGAGCTCGTAAAAATTCTTAAACAGCGCCTGCGTAACAATCCCGCCGCTACCATAGCTTCGGTATCCCAGAATGATTGGCGGGGTAACTGTCAATGTCCTTTCTGCCAAGCCGTCGAAGAAGAAGAGGAAAGCCCCGCCGGCCTGATGCTTCGCTTCGTCAATAAGGTGGCCCAGGATATCGAGCCGAATTTTCCTGATGTAGCCGTCAGTACCCTGGCTTACCAATACACCCGCAAACCACCCAAATTCGTCAAACCCCGTCCCAATGTGATTGTGCGCCTTTGTAGTATTGAGTGTTCTTTCAGTAAGCCTCTTTCTGATGATGTAAATAAGACTTTCCGGGATGACATTGTGGGCTGGTCCAGGATATGTAATCGACTTTATATCTGGGACTATACCACCAACTTCCGCCACTACTTCCGCCCGCATCCCAATCTGCGCGTCCTGGCCCCGAACATACGCTTTTTTATCGATCACGGCGTCAAAGGAGTTTTTGAGCAGGGGGCTTATACTTCCCCGTGTGCCGAAATGGCGGAATTGCGTGCCTGGGTCTTGGCCCAGCTGCTCTGGAACCCATCTCTTGATGACAGGGAACTTATCGACGAATTCTTAAAAGGATACTATGGCTTGGCCGGTCACCACATAGGCTTATATTTAAAAGTAATTCACGACGCTGTCGATCAGACCGACGATTATCTCAAATGTCTGCCTCCCTATACCTTTGTTCCCAAGTTTCTTTCTTTTGACACCTTAAATAAAGGCTGGACCCATCTCCAAAACGCCGCTTCCTCCGTTGCTGACAATCCTGAGCTGCTCAACCGGGTTAAGGTAGCTCAATTGCCGGTTCTATATGCTTTTCTGCGCCAGTGGAAACCCTTAAAAGAGCAGGCCAGGATTCTTTCTGCTCCCTGGCCCCTTCCCGATTCGCCTGAAACGGTTTATAAACAGTTTGTAGAGGTAGCCCGCAATAACGGTGTTACCAGGGTTAACGAATGGCACGACGGCTATGGTCTTGTGGATGAAGCTCTCGAAAAAGCGCAGAAATAATCCCTAAAAAACGCTAGGCTGAGAGTCTTTATTATCCATGATAATTATAACTTAACTTTCGCAGTTTTATATTACGCTTATCGCCAGTTAAAGGGCCTTCTGACAGCCGTTTATATTTTTTGCGGATTTCGGGCCACCCCCCGAAAGTTATTAAAAATCAGCTCTTGCCTTCCATAGGCCCTTTCTGACAATTATGTCAGAATATTCAACAGGCAAAAGTGCGAAATCGCACTTATAAATTCCTTCTATTTAACCTTGCAGTATGTCTTTTTTGCATTTTTGGGGTAATTTTGTCATTATTTGCCCAATAATCCCCTTTTTTTAAGTATATAGAGCTCTTATACCAGACCGCCAAAAAGACGAATAACCGCCTAAACTCACTTGACAAAATCTCAATTTTAATGTAACATAGCTTTTCGGACTCGGATTGTTTTGATTTCTGCTGTCTGAGCATTATATGTATGTTAGCAAAGTGACAGGCGAACTTAAAACTTAGTTCTTGACATTGTTCTTTTATATAAGCACATTTTTCATTTTTTATCAGCAAAAGGAGAATAAGTGATGAGTAAGAAGATCGGAATTTTTATGATTTTGTTTGGCGGCGTGGTCTTGGCTGGCCAGTTGCTGGCCCTTCCTGTTGCTGGCGAGCCCAGGATTACGGATGGTTTGCTGGTTTATTATTCCTTCGATGATCCCTGTGTCAATGATGACACTTTGGTTATTGACGGCTCCGGTAACGGCCGCCACGGCAAAATGAATGGTATGTCTGGCGTTGGTCAGGGGACCGAGCTGGTTTCTTCGCCCGCGTTTAGAGGTGGTGGCTCGGTATATATGCCCAATACAGCTACTTATAGTGCCACGCCCCCTTCAAAGGATAACGAATGTTACGTCGATCTGCAGACGAGCACCTGGGCTACGACAGCCGATCTGCCCACCAAGGAGTTCACCTACTGCGGCTGGGTTAGATGTGATCCCTGTCAGACTACCGACGAAAGTTCTCCTGACAAACACGAGCATACCATGTTGAATATCGCCTCACAAACGTATGGCGGAAGCGCTTTTCAATTGGGCAGACGCGGCGGTTGTTTCTTCAAGTTTAGTTCTAAAGATGTTGAATTAAACCGTATGAGTTGCTCACCGTCTGAAACTTGGACCGAAGGTCCTTATCGTTGGAAATACTATTTTATCGCCTACATCATTAATCAGGATGAAATACTGGATGAAGATAGAGTTCGTTTCTACGATAGACCTGCTGGTGGCACGCTTACCCAGAGACCAATCACAAGAAATGACAATCCGGGTTGGCCTGCGGTTAATTTGTGCAACGATTGGACCGAAGTTAATGTCGGACAGCAATATATAGATCGTGCCAACCGTATTTATATCGGCCATATGGACGAGTTCTATATCTTCAACCGGGCCCTGGAAGCCTGGGAAATTGAAATCCTGGCTTCTGACAATGAGCTTGCCAAGGTTGGTACTGCCACCGCTACTGGTGCTGAAACCCTCGTCATCGAACCTCTGGGCGATCCTTGTTATGACACCATCTCTGTGGTGTTGGACTCGGCACCTTCCAGTAACGTCTATGTCACGGCCCAGGAATCCAGTGCTGACATTGAATTCGTAGGTGTCACAATGCTTACCTTCACTAATGCCAACTGGGATACTCCTCAGACCGTTACCGTAAAAGCGACTGACGATGCTTTGGACGAAGATCCGATTGAGGAAGCTTCTGTAACCTTTAATATTACCGGTGATGCCGCATTTGCCGGTCAGGTAATTCCTCCGATTACGGTTCAGGTGGTCGATAACGACGGCCCCGTCGTGATGATTAGCCCGGCAGAGATTTCTCCTACCGAGGGTGGCGCTACCGCCAGTTATGATGTCTGGCTTCTTTATGCACCCAGTGCTAATGTAATCGTTGATCCCTGTGACGAATCCAATCCGGATGAGGTTACCTTCTCTCCGCCGTCTTTGACCTTCACGACTTCTAACTATAAGACTCCGCAGCAGGTCACGGTAACGGCTGTTGATGATTCGGAACCGGAACCCCCGAATGCTGGTAGCTATACCATCATTACCCATACTGTCTCCGG
>Ga0272442_10005381_pt1 | contig 17124 bp, 25 predicted proteins | sample SSMForm2O_FD_200262 | JGI IMG/M metagenome (GOLD analysis project Ga0272442, IMG submission 200262) | Marine sediment archaeal communities from Little Sippewissett salt marsh, Falmouth, MA, United States - SSM-Form-2O | ecosystem: Environmental > Aquatic > Marine > Wetlands > Sediment ... | reverse complement strand
GATGCAACCGTAGTTACTTCAACACGTGGGGAAAAAGGATTGCAGAAACATTACACAGAAGATCTAAACCTCAAAGTGATGAAATCAGGGGAATCCTTAAATATTGGAGACCGAACACTTGAGTTTTTCCATATGCCTATGGTTCATTGGCCCGATTCTATGGCAACATATAGTCTTCATGACAAGCTGCTCTTACCCAATGACGCGTTTGGGCAACATATTGCAAGTGCAGAACGCTTTGATGATGACCTCGGCTGGTCACTTGTAAGATCAGAAGCTGCGAAATATTATGCCAATATTGTCCTACCTTACGGCGATCAAGTAACAAAAGTCCTTGATGCAGTCAAAGACTTATCCATTGACATGATTGCTCCTAGTCACGGAGTTATCTGGCGATCATATCTAAAAGAAATCATTCAGGAATATCAACAATGGTCAACCTTTACTCCAAAGAAAAAAGCAGTCATTATCTATGATAGTATGTGGGGGTCCACGAAAACTCTTGCCTATGCTCTTGCTGAAGGTATTGAAAAAACAGGGATGCCTGTGACATTGCGGAATCTTACCACGACACATGTTTCTGATATTGTCACTGATATCATGGAGTCACGTCTTATTTGTCTTGGTTCACCTACGCTCAATAATGGGATGATGCCCTCAATGGGTAGTTTACTCACTTATGTGAAAGGATTACGTCCACGAAATAAATTAGGGTTTTTATTTGGATCGTATGGCTGGGGCGGTCAAGCGCTTACAGAGATGGAGAAGATGATAGAACCATTACAATGGACTTTTCCCGAGGAACATCTTAATATTAATTATATTCCTCAACAAGAGGATCTAAAAAAGATACAAAACATCGGAAAATCATTAGGAAATGATATAAAAAAGAACAATATGTAACTAATCAAGGGAGGTATAAGGACTATGTGTAAAACATGTGGTTGTGAAACCAGTGATAAACCTGTACAGTACCGCTGTGCATGTGAGGCAGAATCTTGCGATTGTGACACGATTATTGAATTTGATATAAAACCAACATCTGACCCCTATTGTTGCGGGGTTCCTATGATAAGAATAAAATAAATATGGAAACGGAGTGATAAAAAATGATGGAAGAAAAAATGCCTTTAATAGGAGATAAATTTCCCACGCTAGAAGTTCAAACAACACATGGAAAAGTAAAACTACCAGATGCATTCAAAGGTAAATGGTTTATCCTTTTTAGTCATCCAGCTGATTTTACGCCAGTGTGTACCACAGAATTTGTGGGTTTTCAAAAGCGATATAAAGAACTTAAGAAACTCAACACGGAATTAATTGGACTGAGTATTGATCAGGTTTTTTCTCATATTAAATGGGAGGAATGGATTAAAGAGAATCTAAAAATTGAGATCGAATTCCCAATTATCGCTGATACAGGTAAGGTAGCAAACACACTGGGATTGATTCATCCTGGAAAAGGATCAAGTACAGTGCGAGCAGTGTTTATGGTTGACCCAAAAGGAGTTATTCGAGCTATTTTGTATTATCCACAGGAGCTTGGTCGTAATATGGATGAGTTTGTACGTATGATAAAAGGATTCCAAGTTGCTGATGCAAATGGTGTCGCTATCCCTGCGAATTGGCCACATAATGAACTTGTGAAAGACAGAGTTATCATCCCTCCTGCATCAGATACTACAACAGCAAAAAAACGACTCAAGGAATATGACTGCTATGATTGGTGGTTCTGTCATAAAAAAATATAAAAAAAGGTAGGAAAAAATGGCTAAGATCAAAGTATTTAGATGTCGAATCTGTGGCGATCCTTATATTGGAACAGAGGCACCAACACGCTGCCCCTTTTGCGGTGCATTAACTGATTATTTTGTTGAAGCAGATGAGTGGAATCCAAATGAATTCTCTGTTGATCTCACACCCGTTGAGAAAAAAAACCTTGAAGCAGCACTCCAACTAGAACTTGACAATGCAGCGTTTTATGACTGCGCTAAAGCACAGGCAGAACAAAAACAAGATCAGTATCATCTCGCAAAATTTAAAGCACTCATGAAAGTAGAACGCGAACATGCATCTGCGATCTCTAAATTCTTACAGATGTCCAGACCTGACCTAGAAAAAAAGATGTGTTCAACTGATATGAAAGCAAATACACAAGAAGGATGGGAGCGTGAAAACCGCGCTATCAAAGCCTATACAACATTTCGAGATGAGGCAACATCACCACGTCTAAAAGAATTTTTCAACGCTCTTGTTGAGATAGAAACTGATCACCTTGATTTACACCAGGCAAATCTGAAAGCATGATATGGAGGAAAAAAATGATTGGAAAATTACCACAAACAGTTCTTGATGCACTCCTTGAGACATCCCCTATTGAGTTCTCTGTACTTGATAAGAATGATAAGGTGTTGGCATGGAATAAACATCAAACCAGGATCTTTAAACGACCTGAAGCAGCATTAGGCAGAGATGTTCGTAACTGTCATCCACAAAAAAGTCTTGATAAAGTAGAGAAAATTATTGCAGAGATGAAAGAAGGCTCGCGAGATACTGCAAAGTTTTGGATTGATCTTCCACTTGGGAAAAATGGTGAGATGCATAAAATCTTGATACAGTATTTTGCCCTACGAGACGCTGTTGGCACCTATCTAGGATGTATGGAAGCAAGCCAGGATATCACTGATCTTCAGAAACTTAAAGGACAGAAGAAATTACTTGATTAATACAAGGAGAATAAAAGAATGGACGCATCAATCTATGACATAGAGGATCTCTTGCTTTCCGCGATGAAAGCAGAGCAAGATAGCAACCACATCTATTCCTCAATTGCAGACAAAGTAGATAATTACTTACTAAAAGACAAATTCAACTTTCTCGCAGGTGAAGAACAACGACATTACACCTATGTTGAAGATGTCTATAAGAATCATTTCCCTAATAAAACCGTGAGCTTACCTGAGAAAACAAAGGTGCCATTGCCAGAGATCACGATGAATGAGGATACACCTGTCAGTACCATTGTTACACAAGCAATGGAAAGCGAGCAAGCAGCTCATGAGTTTTATCAAGCTATGGCTACTCGATTTACCAATGATGGCAAGATTCAGTCCATGTTGTTGTATTTTGCTGATATGGAACTAGGGCATTACAAACTCTTGGAAATCGAGCAGCAAGCAATGCAACGCTTTGAGGAAGCGGATGTCTATTGGCCTATGGTACATGCGGGGCCGTGAAAACACTTGAAGGAGGAAAAAAGGTATGTCAGAAACACAAACACAAACAACTATGAAAATGAAAGGAACGCAAACAGAAAAAAATCTTCTTGCAGCATTTGCCGGTGAATCTCAAGCACGGAACCGGTATACCTTTGCAGCAAGTAAAGCAAAAAAAGAAGGCTACGAACAAATCGCTGCAGTCTTCCAAGAAACTGCAGATAATGAAAAAGAACATGCTGAAGTATTTTTCAAACACCTGCAAGGTGGTATGGCAGAAATAACAGCAGAATACCCTGCAGGAGCCATTGGTTCCACAGAGGAGAATCTTAAAGAAGCAGCTGAAGGTGAAAAAATGGAATGGGGAACACTCTACCCTGGATTCGCCACCACTGCAGAAGAAGAAGGTTTTCCTGAGGTGGCAGCCAGTTTTCGCAGTATCGCTGATGTCGAAGCTTATCATGAACGACGATACCGAAAACTCTTGGAAAACGTGGAGAAAAACAAGGTCTTTAAGAAAGATAAACCTGTGAAATGGAAATGCCGAAACTGCGGGTATGTCCATGAAGGAACTGATGCTCCAAAAGTATGTCCAGCATGTCAGCATCCACAAAGTTATTATGAAGTGTGGATGGAGAATTACTAAAAGAGATACTGTTAGGAGAATAATAATGTCAGATAGCGCAGAAGTCAAAGAAGCAATTCAAACTGCGATACAAATGGAAAAAGACGGGTACAATTTCTACAAAAAAGCAGCAGCTCAAACCAGCAGTGACATGGGACGATCAGTCTTTGAAAGCATCGCAGATGATGAACTTGTTCACCTAGAAACTTTTCAGAAAATGTTCAATGAAGCCGTTGGAACAACAGAATGGGACACCCTGGTACAATCCAATAAAAAATACGCAGATCTTAATGTATTTCCCAAGGATTTAAAAACCGTTGAAGGCACACGACCAGATACCAATGAACTCGATGCACTTCGGATGGCCATGGACAGTGAAACCGAGGCCATCGACTATTATAATGAGATCTTATCAAAGACAGATGATGAAGACGTGAAAAAAATCATTGATATGATTATCGAACAAGAGAAACGACATTATTTCCTACTTGAACAAGAATTCAGCCATCTCAGCTCAACTGGGTACTGGTATGAATTTGATTATCTTGGAGGATAAAATAACAAGGAGGTAAAAAAAATTGACAGAAATACGAGAAATCTATAAATGCAATGTTTGTGGCAACATCGTCGAAGTCGTCCATACGGGTGTGGGAGAACTCGTATGTTGTGGAGAACCTATGCAGCTGATGAAACCACAGACAGAGGATTCCACAAAGGAAAAACATGTTCCCTATGTTGAAAAAACAGATAACGGTATTCTTGTGAAAATCGGGCAAAACCAGGATCATCCTATGGAGGAAAAACATCATATAGAATGGATACAAGTGATCACTGAGGATGCATCATATCGACAGTTTTTACACCCAGGTGACAAGCCACAAGCAACATTTCCAATAAAGAATACCAAGATCATAGCTCGGGAATATTGTAATATCCACGGATTGTGGAAAAACTAACCCTCTTTTCCTCTCTCTTTTTTAGGAGACCTCTCATATGGGAATACTTGAAATTGATAAAGTAAGTCTTAGGCTTGGCGGAAAACAAATTCTCAATAAAGTCACCATGGATATCTGGGAAGGACATGTGCACGCTATTGTAGGCCCCAACGGCGCAGGGAAAAGTACCCTTGCTAGCGTGATCATGGGGCTGGAAGGATACCGTGATATTCAAGGGAAGATACGCTTGAAAAACAAGGATATTACTTCATTGTCGATTGACGAACGAGCGCGTCAAGGTATCACTCTTGGATGGCAGGAACCTGCTCGTTATGAAGGGCTTTCTGTCCGATCATTTCTTCAAGCAGCATCATCGAAAAAAAAGGTTGATTTTGAGAATTATCTCATGCAGGTGGGGCTCAGCTGCGATGAATATCTTGATAGAGCCGTGGATAAGACCCTGTCGGGTGGTGAACGAAAAAAGATAGAGCTTGCAAGTATACTTGCCATGGACCCTGATGTTATCATGCTTGATGAACCAGACTCAGGCATTGATGTCGGAACATTAGAAAAAATGTTTGAAGTCATAAAAGAGTTAAAAAAGAAGGGAACCACGGTTATTTTCATCACTCATAGTCTTGCAGTCCTTCGTCAAGCTGATCATGCGTTTCTCATGTGTCATGGAGAGATTATTGAGAAGAATACCGCTGACAAGATCATCCCGTATTTTGAAAATAAATGTATTCCCTGTCCTCATAAAAACAAACCAGATAAGGAGGGATTACGAGATGCCATCTGATAAGGATACCGCAAAGCAATTATCCACTGCATCAGGGTTAAAACATGCTGATATCACTAGTGAAGATGTAGCCCATTTATATCTCCATCATCATGATGTTGTGAGCTCGCAGCTTGTCCCAGGGTTACATGTCGATACCAAACCACATAAAGATGGAATCTTTGTAACTATTCGCGTGGATAAAAACGTCCACATCAAAAAACCAGTGCATATGTGCTTTGGCATGCTTCCCAAGAAGGGCGTTCAACATATTTACATGGATGCAGTCATTGAATCTGGTGCTCATCTTGATGTCATTGCTCATTGTACGTTTCCTAATGCTGTTGATGTCAAACATCTCATGGATGCAACCATTACCGTAGAAGACCATGCTCATTATGCCTATTTTGAACGACATGTCCATGGTGATGGAGGAGGAATACAGGTGATTCCCCGTTCACATATAACAGTCAAAGACTACGGGAACTTCTCCTCCGAATTTGAACTCTTAAAAGGACGAGTTGGTATCATTGATATTGAATACGATACAACTTGTCATGCTCATAGCGTCATGGAGATGAATGCTCGAATCAATGGAAGAAAAAATGACCATATTAAAATCAATGAAATTGGGCATCTTATAGGTGAACATGCTCGAGGGGTTTTAACCTCACGAGTTGCTGTGCGTGATCAAGCACATGCTGATATTTATAATAAAATCACAGCATCGGCAGCCTTTGCTCGAGGTCATGTCGACTGTAAGGAAATCATTCAAGATCAAGGAATCGCAAATGCAACACCTATTGTTGAAGTAAGCCATCCCAAGGCCCATGTCACTCATGAGGCAAGCTTGGGTAGTGTTGATTCAAAACAATTACAAACACTCATGGCTCGTGGCATCAATGAGGATGACGCTACCGATCTTATCATCGATGGTTTACTCAGTTAAATCAACCATGTAATAACACTCTCCGTCATAACCTTGAAATAGGATAGATTATTGTCACATCAAATCCAGGTTTTTTGATACCTATGACATCAGAGAAAACAACAAACACTAATCATACCAAAGGAGTAGAAACACTCCTTGGAGATCCAAAGAAAGCAATCATCAAGCTTGCGATACCAATGATTATAGCAATGTCAGTGCAAACCATTTATAATTTTGCTGATGCATTGTTTGTCTCTGGTTTTGGATCATCGCTATTCACCTCTGTAGAAATTGCAGCAACTGGCAAGGATGCTCTCGCAGCAGTTGGCCTGGTGTTTCCCTTTTTTATGATGGCAATCGCTCTCTCCACTGGTCTTGGTATTGGAAGTGCATCAGCGATCTCCAGGCGTATTGGTGCAGAAGATAAGACAGGGGCTGATAACGTTGCTATCCACTCGATTATGCTCACAGGATTAACAGCTCTTATTTACACAGCGATTCTTCTTCCATCAGCAACTTTCTTTTTACCAGCACTTGGTACAGGCGATGCTGCAACGATGGCGGTGTCCTATGGGCAGATCATTTTTGCAGGCAGCATTGTCATCTTTTTTATCAATGTGGCAACAGCTATCCTACGAGGTGAAGGAGATGCTAAGCGTGCAATGTATGCTATAATCCTAGGGACCATCCTCAATATCATCCTTGATCCCTTGTTTATTTTCACCTTTGAACTTGGTGTAGCTGGAGCAGCATATGCTACCATTCTTTCCATGGGAGTCACCTGTCTTCTCCTGATATACTGGCTTTTTTTCAGAAAAGACACCTATGTAAATTTTCATTTCAAGGAATTCAGATTCAAAAAAGATATTCTCTATGATATTTTCCGTGTTGGTATCCCAGGATCAGTTCAACAACTCTCCATGTCTATAACTATGCTGATTATCAATATCATCATAGTAAAAATTGCAATGGGTGGCGAAGACGGTGTCGCTATCTATTTTACAGGATGGCGTGTTGTAATGCTAGCCATTCTCCCAATGTTGGGGCTGGCTACTGCTGTTATATCAGTAACCGGCGCTGCTTATGGGGCGCAATCATATGGGAAACTAAAAACCGCGTTTTTCTACTCTGTAAAAATAGGGTTTATTATTGAGATTATCATGGCGTTAGCTATCTTTGTTTTAGCGCCTTTTATCACAGGGTTATTTACCACTGCAGAGGAATCAGCTGTGATAGCTGATGATTTAGAATATTTCCTTCAAGTTATGGTTTTATTTTTCCCAGTAGCTGCTCTAGGAATTACTTCTTCTGCTACGTTTCAAGGAGTTGGAAAAGGTATCTACTCATTGATAGCAACACTCATTCGAACAATCTTCCTCACAATTATTCTTTCTTTAGTGTTCATACCCTTTTTCACCCCTGCAATCATCGGAATCTGGTGGGGCATCATCATAGCAAATCTCATCGGATCATTGATTTCATTTAGCTGGGCTCAATGGCATGTACGATCATTACTGGTAAAAACACAATAATAAGCCAGAAATCGATATCTATGCAAATTGATCTTTATCCAAACGGTAATAATACTTATCAAGTCGTTGAGCATGATTTTTTTCATAGAAATCCAAAGCTGGCGCATTCCAAGTATACACATTCCATTCCATGCGGCCACAACCTCTTTTGTTTGCTAGTTGTTTACAGAAATCGAAGAGGTATTGACCATACCCTTGTTGACGATGTTCTTCTTTTACGTAAATATCCTCAATAAACAGTGTTGGTAAGGCAAGAAAACTAGAATAGGTATAATAGACAATTAGATATCCAATAGCAGTCTCTTCCTTATAAGCCAAATAAGCGTCAAATAAAGGATGAGTACCAAGACAATCCTTTTGTAATCGTTGCTGTGCTTGTGTATCTGGTGGTTCCACATGTTCATAATTAGCAAGTTGTTTGATAAGTTCAAGAAAAATGGAAAATGTGGTTGTTGTGACTTTTTCTATTGAAACTGTATTTGACATAGTATATAATGAATAGAATGGCTACTACAAAAGCCATAGCATCATTAGATGTTCTTTGTACCATGAATAAAAACGTTTCGACATAGACATAAAAAGAAGAAAGAGATACAACTAATGAGCTATGAACGAAGAAGACAAAAAAGCATTTCTCGATGATTTCAAAGCAGCTGATATTGACAAAAAATTAGACATGTGGTATTTTGCTCTTGATCAAGAAGCCATCTGGGAAGAAATCATGGAAGAGATGTCAACGATTGCTACAAAGAAACAGATGGAGGAGGCCCAAGCACGCATGAAAAATAAAAGCTCTGGTGTCACTCCTACATGCACCAAGGAAGAGTGAGAAATCTCATGGATGAAGAAGGACGAAAAGAATTCATGAACGATTTCACTAAAGCAGAAGGTGGAACTCGTTTAGACATGTGGGATTACGCAGTAAGTCAACAGGTCCTCTGGGAACAAATCATTGCAGATATTCAAGAGATTGCTCGTGAGCAGGGTGTTGATAAAAAACTTGATCAGATGATGCAAGACGACATGAAAAAATTAGATTAATTCTTACATATAATTCTTTGATGACCCGGGAGCATTCGAAGAAGATAGAGACCATACACAGCGCACCATAGAAAACCTGGGATTAAAATCAATAACTCAGGTATAGCAATACCTTCTCCAAATACTAATACACTTGGAGAAACCACAGCAAGCAAAGGTATAGCAAAGGCAAACACACTCATTTTTTTGAAAAAGACACTTTTTCTTTCTCGTAAACGATACCCTATGAAAAAGAATCCTAATGGAAATGCAATAAAAAATAATGATGATGTTTCCACATGGATAGGACTTGGTAAAGGATAGATTCCTACTCCTATGAAGTAGATAGAGCTAATTGCAAGTAGCGTTGGTCCAATACGTTGTTGAAGTGAGAGAATCAGTCCTATTGAAAAAAATAGTAGTAGCCCACCTATAACTGTTAACGTCCAATTAAAAAAACTTAATGAATATTCAGGCCGCCCTAGATCACTAATTGCATTACCTATCCAGTTGAACCAAGGTGCTTGAGGAAGAGCGATACTTAATGATAGAATGAGAAGCACCGGTAAGAACACACCACCTATTCCTGAAACAAGTTCAATGCCTTTGCAGACTCTCATAACCATTATTTTGAATGATTCTAGGCTTTTTCAGTGTTGTTCTTCCTTTTATTTGTCTTTACCAATATCCCAGATTGTTTTTAACGCGATGATACCAACGGCTGGTGCAACGAGAATTGATATGCTCATGGTAATACCTGTTAACAGCGATCCAATATATGGTGAAATAGAGATGTCCCAACCTTGAAACACGCCACCCATCACCACGAATGCAATACCTGCTAGAAGGAATCCAGAGAATTCTTTTTGGGTAATGGTTCCTTCACCCATGACTGCAAAAATTCCCATGATAATACCAAAGATAGCAAGGATCCATGCAGTCACTCCTCCCGTAACTGTTTCAAAGAAATTCTGCTGATTTTCAAGGGTATATCCATGATACACACCTACAACAAAACCAATCAGGATACCAATGAGAAAGACCCAACTTCCAAATTTCTCATAGGTTGTATCTGTAACCATCAAGCCTCAACTAATACCTATATAGTTATCAAATTCAAAAATACTTTGTTAAAAAAAATAAAAAAAGGAGATTGTTAGAAAAAATCACTCTTCAACTGTTCTTTTCACTAACTAAAATCTCTTTGGTTTACGAGCTTGATAACACTCTCTACAGTACACAGGTCGGGTGCCATCTGGTTTGAAAGGGACTTCTGTTTCCTTTCCGCACTCGGAGCAGGTGACCTTGTGCATTTCTCTTGGACCTCGGTTGAAATTCCGTGGTCTATCGTCTCTATACATATTATTTTCCTTTTATGGTTTATGGGGTATGCTATCCAGGAGTTGTATTTAAAGATATGTCTGATGAAGATGCTGATCTTACTGTTGTTTTTTAATTCTAGTTTTATTTAACCCTTTTCTATATACATAAATAATGAAGAGTATCAGAAAAAGAATGATTATCAAGAGAATTCCCAGCAGAAAATTCTTCACCAGTACCGAGAAAATAATATTAGCAAAGTAAGCAACAAGAATCGTACTTATCAATGAGCCGATCACGATGGCAATGAAGACATTCCACCGCTTCATACCCAGCAGACGACCAACGATAGAGGCAATAAAACCACCCGAACCTTGAAACGGGATGATGACAAACAAGACAATTCCAACGAATTCTAATTTTTTTATCCACTGATATTTAGAGGCAGTTCCTTTTCCTGCTTTTTCAATTTTTACAACAAGTGTTCCAAGAAGGGGGATTTTTTTTACTAGATCATAATTCCACACTAGAAACAATGCAACCATGATGTCAACAAACGCAATAGATAACGCCATCACCCAGGGGTCAATCGGAGGAACATAGACTTCAGTAGTAGAAAAGGGAATAGTTACCCATCCACCCGATATACCTATCGGTATCACTGTTTCTTTACCAAAAGGTGGGAAAAAATATATTGTCATGAGAAGATATAATTTTCCAATAAATTGTGAATCAACAATGAAATACAGAACAGTAAGGCCAGCTCCTGCAATGAGAAAGGGAAAAAAGAAATAAAACAATCGTTGCAATAGTGAAAGTTCCGGCTGTTGTTCCATACGTGTTCCGTAATCCGCTGCTATTATATAGTTAATCTGTTTTGTAATCGTTTTTCCCTGAAGGCACTAAAATTTTATCTGAGAAAAATATTTATATGATATATGTATCTGATTACTCCTTGGGGGAAAATAAAATGAAAAGAAAACCAACTGCTGTAATAAGTAGTATCTTCTTACTCACTCTTTTACTTGTATCCGGTGTAGGTAGCAGCGTTTGTGTTCATAGTGAACCTGATCAAACTCGTGAGAGCATTATTCAGGATGTACGTGGTGGTTTTGGTGTAAAAGCCACGATTAGTAACTACCAGCTTGCCTGGGGTAATAGGCCAGTTCGATGGGAATTAACTGTTACAGGTGAGCATGTCTGGTTTGGATTTGCAGCCGGGTATGTTGAATCTATGTCTGCAGGTGTTGCACGAAGTCCAATTATACCTCCAACATTTGGCTATGGTCCTGTCAGTGTTACGATAAAAGTACTCGTCAGAGCAGGTCAACCTGATGAAGGAGTTATATCCATGGTGCAACGCAGTGGAATGATGCTTGGACCATTTATCTTGCTTATCTAAAGATTGTATTGATTATATTTGATCAACTAGCTACCTACTGATTGGATGAGTAATGGTTGATACTGGTCTGAAAGACGTAAGAGATCAAGGATGGCTTGAGGGGTATCTATAGTACTTATTTTTGATGTACAGTCTAATGCTGTCGCCTCCAAGAGCACATTTTGTGTTGATGCACCTGCTTCATAAAACCAAACCCATCGTAATGTCAGACTCGATAAATCATCCCATTGTATGGTTTTTTGTATGTCCAACACTGAGATAATGATAAAGGGTGCAGAGGCAACACTATTGTCACTTGCATCTGCAACATCCTGGCGATGATCGCCCCATCGAATTTTCAGTAAAAAAGTAATAACGGGGACACCCCATTTATCATAATCAAGGAATCCTGGGATGTATCGAAAGATTCCTTTTTGAGTAACGATATAAAATCGAAGTGGGTAATACCCATGTGCACTCGGAACTGTTCGGTGACGTTTTAATGGATTTTGTTCTGCATCACTGTTGTCCAGTAATGGTGAGTATCCATATGTTGACCAGAGAAGGTTGCTTTGTTGCTGTCGTGTTAATGCTTCAGATCCATCGGAGGATTCTTCAAAGGTCTGTAATAGTGTTGTTACGTTCTTTGATGATGATTGTATTTTTGGTAACAAAGAAAACCAAAGAGGCCGATAGACAAAATCATAGGGGTATTCAGGGTGACCAAGAGGCATGACGATTCGTCCCACCAGATGAGATGGTAACCCAACATCATCAAGAGGAGACGGGCGCTCTGCAGTAACCACTGTTCCAAGATCAAGAGCGACTGCCATAAATTGAATATTTTGCCCAATCTGTCCGATCTCCGCTGCAGAAAGATTTTCATCATCAAATGATAGAGGATTCCACATAATACCTAGTTGAATAGGTGCTTGATATTGAGCTATCTGATCTCGATAATCACCAGTCATATACAAATCAAGAGAATGATTGTAAGCATCATAAAAATACACGAATTCATCGGTAAACACATAGATAACAGCAGCATGTTCACCATTGATGCCTGGTACTGTTTGGGTTTTATCCTCTCTGTAGCCATAAGCTGACCAAAGGATAGTGCTTAATTCATCAAGGGAAATGTCTTCATCGGTAAATTCTCTCACTGACATCCGACGAGCCATTGTACATTCCAAGGAAATATCAACAGAGAGAGGTTGTGGAAGATCAAAGGCTGTTTCTAATCCTTCATTCTGAGCGAATCCTGTTGGAAAAATAAAAAAACAACAAAAACATAGAATAACAGCACTGATTTTTATCTTAATATCTTTCATTCTTCACACCCTACTAAATAAAAAAGAATAATATAGAACAATTTAAATCTTATTATGATTATTTAATAAACTTTCTCTCTTGAAGAATAAAGATAGTTTTTAAACAATGAATCTATATTCTGATGAGATCCCTGTAATAAAAATCTTAACTATAACAGGTATTGCCGTTATAGTTTTAAACTAAGAAAAAGACTGTGGGGTGAGTGTATGTACGAAGAGACTGTCACATTAAAAGTAGGAGAATATTCCCGTTTAAAACAAGGAATTGTTAAAGCAGTTCATCTCTTGTATTGTGGTATGCCTACCAAAGATACTTTCTCCATTGCCTTTTTCCGTAGTGAAGGTTACCAAGGATATGGGATTAATCTTTACTATCCAACAGATGTTAAAACAATCACTATTGATGGAGTTCAATTCCGAGTGGTGAAGGTCACAGCTGATCAATTGACATTACAGCAATATGAGATGATGTAATCATTTTATTTTATGAGGATGTGAAAGAAGTGAAAGAGGGATATCTTCAATTAAAAATTGCTGAACTCAATGAAAAAATCGCCAAAATTGAGGAACTGATAAAATTTGAAGAATCAAAACTTGAACTCCTTCAGGAGAAAGTAGGGGAATACAAAGAAGTCATTAAGAAACTCAAAGACATTGATCAGTTCAAGCAACAGTCACTTGATGAACTTCGAAAAGAAAATAAAAACATCATTGATGAACAAACTAAACAACTCACACGGCAACTCACCAAACTTCATCAAGATCTTCTTGAGAGCAAAGCAATGGATATCAACAAGATTTTAGATGAAATAAAAAAGCGTGAACACCATTTAAAGCAGCAAACCGTGTCTTTTGAACAGCAGAGGAAAGATCTCGTTTATCTCAAAGAGTACACTGATATTCTCGTGATGAAACTGGTGAATAAGAATATTCTCTCTGCTCAAGATGTCAATCAACTTGAAAATAGATCAGCCAAGAAAGCAGAGAAAGAGCAGTAATTCTTTTTTTTTTAAATAATCTTATAAGCTATATAAGGTGCAACAAACGTTGTTAATGGCACAAGAATCCAGATTCTTCCTTGAAGGATATTATAATCATGGAAAATTAGATCCCAACTGTTTCCAAAGACAAAATGGCCTGCTAGAAACTCAAAACACAGTGTTGCTATCATCCAAATGGTTCCCATAAGAAATGCATCAGTATCAGTAAGTTGAAGGTGTGAAAAGCGAAGAACAAGATAAGTGACAAGAAGAAGCAGGGCAAGAAAAATAAGGGTACTTAGCTGATGAGCACGTAAGTCACCTAGTAGTGGTTTATAAACTCCATTACGCACACCTGCGTTGATAATGGCAAGTACCATGAAAAGAAACCATGTTCCAACAGTGAAAAGAAGAAACTTTGTGTTCATCAGTTGTTAAAGACATATCCTTGTTTATAAATCTATTGAATATTCAAGAAATCCAGCTTCAAAGGAAGGAATATCCGTCTGTTTTTTCATTGTTTACATCATTAAATATATAATCAAAAAGCCAGGTTTTGTACAGAGGGAGATAGTCTGTTTTACTGACATTGTTTTGTTTCTCATAAAAGCTTACCCATTGTTTCCATACTGGTTTTTGTTCCTTCATGAGTAGTTTTACATCTTCTTTATAATGGTTATACATGTCAATGTAGCTAGCAAATATCTTGAAGGAGTTATCAACGCCTTCTTCAAAACCTAGATTGAACTCCTTGGTTTCCTTTGATGTTTTTTGCTTTTGTTTTATGATATGTTGCTTTTTTTGTTTTAATGGTTCACAGTTCATAAGAGTGTCTCCGAGGTGTAAAAAAGAGAACTAACAGACAATAAGGGATAAAGTCAGTTCTATAATAATCTTTGTTTTTTCTAAAAACCGTTATATTTATGATTTTAAAAGCGGAAAATTGTGTCAAAACAACAGAGTACTATTGTACTTTCATGCACCTTTTTGATAATACTTGCACAACACGTTTTAAATACTCTCAAATCGGACTAATGCTAACAATTTGAGGAGTAGATGAGCTATGAAGACTCAAGAAAACATCTATGTAAATATTCGTTTAAGAAAAGACAAACCATCAGGACAAATAAGTCTAAACACGAGTTTTGATAAAAACGCACCAAACTTTGTCGAATTTAAAAACGTGATTAGCTGGTCACCAACAAATGAGGAAATGGATTTCCTCACAGAAGCTTTTGACTTGATGACTCCTGATAAAAAAACGTCATCAAAATCCAACAAAAATATCTTTGTTGATGTTCATGTCGAGCGGGATGCAAACACTGGGGAACTTATGTTAAATGTCTATTTTGATAAAAACGCACCTAATTTTTCTAATGATGGAAATGACATCAACTGGTCTCCAACCGTTGAAGAACTTGACTTTATCAATGAAGCACTTGATATCTTTGCAAAAGGAATCGGTATTGCAATAGAAAAAGAAGAACAAGAACCTGAACCTATCATTGAAAAAGAACCTGTGAATGAACCTGAAGAAGAACCCATTGTAAAAGGAAAACAGGAACTGATCACCGTCTCTGATATCCATATGAATTCAGCAGCTTGTAATCATATGGAAAGAGACGCTGTTGTTGATAAATTAATTAGCAAACGTAAACGAGAATAAAACATTCATTTCTTCTTTTTTATTTCAATTTTTTTTTATTTTCTCTTTTTCACCTTTTTTCAATATGGGAACATTAATAAATGAATATCTTTTTTTTGTTTGTATAAACCTGGGGAGGTGAAAAAGACATGGTAAGTATAAAAGAAGTAAAGTTAGCAATAGCTACAGCTATAGCGGCAGCTTTTGGTTTTATCATTGCTCTCATCTGGAAGGATATCATTATAGGTCTAATGAAACTTGCAGGATGGTGGCAAGAGGGCGGTTTTAGTGACATCAATGGAGCAATAGTTGGAATAGTGGTAGCAATTTTCATAACACTAGTTGCTGTCTTTGGCATTCTGTTCATCTCAAAATGGGGCGGCATCGAAAAGAAATAAACCACCTCATTTTCTCTTTTTTTTATACCAACGTTTATTAAAGCGTGTTCAATCCACCCTATGGGGCGAAAGTTATGGTAGTCAATATTGAGCGACTATTTTCAAAACGGGCGACTCGTTTTCGAGCATCAGAAATTAGAGAATTATTAAAAGTCACCCAGATACCTGATATGATCTCCTTTGCTGGTGGTCTTCCTAACCCTAAAGCATTTCCCGTAAAGGTGATTCATGATTGTATCGACAAAACCTTTAACAATCATATCACTGAAGCACTACAATATGGATCTACTGAGGGATATACACCCTTACGAAATGAGCTTGCTCAACGAATGAAGGTAAAACAAAATATTGATTGCGAACTTCATAATTTAATCATTACAAGTGGTGCTCAACAGGCTCTTTCTCTTGTCGCTCTTTGTTTTCTTGATCCTGGAGATACGTATTTAACCAATGTCCCTGCCTATCTAGGCGCTTTACAAGCATTTAACGCCTATGAAGCCAACTGTGAATCAATTCCCATGAATGAGGAAGGCATTGATATTGAGTCCTTAAAACGGAATCTCGAGCGATTAAAGCGAACAAGTATTCTTCCAAAATTCCTCTATACGGTTCCCACCTTTCAGAATCCCTCTGGAGAAACCATGCCATTAAAACATCGAAAAGAACTGTTGAGTATCGCCTCTGAATATGATTTTCTCATCATAGAAGATGATCCCTATAGCGAGCTTATCTTCGAAGGAAAACCAATACCCTCAATCAAATCCTTTGATACCAAAGGCCGGGTCATTTATATGAGCACATTTTCAAAAATATTAGCACCTGGATTTCGACTTGGATGGATGATAGCATCCCGTGAGGTATTAGATAAAATCATTCTTGCCAAACAAGCAACTGATCTGTGTACCAATACCTTTGCTCAATATGTTGCCCATGAATATATATCAGGGGGATATCTTGATACACAAGTGGAGCACATTAAGAAATTATACAAACACAAGCGAGACTTGATGTTAGATGCGCTTAAAAAATATTT
>Ga0272442_10005380_pt1 | contig 17125 bp, 12 predicted proteins | sample SSMForm2O_FD_200262 | JGI IMG/M metagenome (GOLD analysis project Ga0272442, IMG submission 200262) | Marine sediment archaeal communities from Little Sippewissett salt marsh, Falmouth, MA, United States - SSM-Form-2O | ecosystem: Environmental > Aquatic > Marine > Wetlands > Sediment ... | reverse complement strand
CGTCATCGGCGGCTTGGTAGGGATCGCGTTGCCGCTGGCCGCCTCGCTGCTCCCCAGATCGGCCAAGTACCTCCCGTCGGCGATGGGGCTCGGACTGGCGTGGGTCGTCCCCTTCCAGAATTCGTTTTCGTTCGCGATTGGAGCGGTGATTGCCTGGTTGTGGGTCAAGCTGCACAAGCCGACGGCGGAGAAGTACACCATCCCCGTCGCGTCCGGCGCGCTGGCCGGGGAAGCGCTCATGGCGGCGGGCATCGCCATCGCCTGCACGGTCATCGGCATCATCGCCAAGCTCCGCGGATGGGTATGAGTCCTCCCGATAAAGCGGTGCGACACGCGTCTCGCCTGTGCGCAACGCACGCGCGGCATGACCTGCCGGGCCCGGCGCTGCCGTCATCATCGGATGCGTCTGGCGCCCTCGAGCAGCCGAACGCCGGTCTCGAAGAACCGCGGGAACCGCGCCATCGTGCCGATGAGCGCGCGGATGTCTTCGTCATCGAAGGTCAAGGGCACATCACGTCCGGCCCACTCGCTCAGGCGCTCCGTCCTGATGTACTCCATCGTGAAGACGCGCTCGCGCAGCGCCCAGTTGTCCAGCCGCTGGGCAATCTCGTCGGCTTTCGTCGTGAAGATGCCCATGTATCGATGGAGTTCACGTTCATCGGAGAGATGGCGCAGCGCGATGTTGCACCCGAAGATGCACCCCCACCCGTAGCTTTCAAGCCAGTCGCCCGTCGCATAGGTTGAGACATCGGTGACCGCGTCGAGACTCTCGTGCAGCCGCCCCAGCGCGTCGAGCGGCTCGCGCTGCCCGAGCGCGACCTCGACTTCGTAAATCCCGTTCCGACACGTGCTGGCGATCCCGGCCCAAGAATCCTCATCGGAATCTCGCGCGACTTCCAGCAGCAGACTCTCGGCGGTCGTCAGATCGCCCAATGCGCTGCGCATGTGGTCCCGCTGCCCCTGCGCGTCAGTGATGCGCATTCTGCGGCGAGCGTTCCCCCGTACATAATGCGCAAATGCATGAGTCGCCCGATCGCGGTACGCGTCGGGCTGCGAGGTCTGATACCACTCGATGAGGTCGCTGGCGACGGCGCGCGCTTCGACCACCCGCCACCCGACGTAATAGCCGTTGGCGAGGTTCGACTCAAGGATAAGCCGCACGTCCAACGGAGCCTCCGGTTCAGCCAGGCCGCGCTGGACGGCCTCCAGCGAGCGGCGGTAATGCCCAAGGCCGTCCCACGCGCAGCCTTCCCGGACACAGGCGAGCGCACGCTCTTCGGAGGTTCCGGCGGCGCGGTGCGCCTGCTGGGCCAGAGTCACCGCCTCCGCATAACGGCCGTCCACGTGCGCCTGCCGGGAGGCGGTTTGAAGGGTCGCAAAATCACCTGCGGCGCCCGGCGGCGACGCTGCCGGCTCCACGACCCAGATGAACTCCAGCACCTGCTGGGCCGTCCAATCCAGGATACCCGCAAGGTGAACCACGAGATCGATCTTCGGAACCCCGCTCTCGGGCACAATCCGGCTGGGATCTCGGTCCAGCGAGCCGGCGAGCTCGCGGCGCGTGATGCCCCGATAGGTGGCGGCAAGATCCAGCAGCAACTCAAGGCGCTGCTTGCGCGACAGGTGACTGTGCATGGTCCATCCCTCCGTCGCGTCGTGAGAAGCGCGGCGACAAACTGCCAGCCGTCCGACAACACGAGGATCGGTTCGCTGCCGAATCACACTCCACTCTTGTCGCGCCCGTCCGCCCGGGTGACGCGCCGGTCCTTCCCCACCGCTGGGGAAACGGCCAGCCATCCAAATCCTCGGGGCGGCCCGGCGATCACCAACATGCTTCCGATCGCGCGGCGGGGTCAGCCTTGGATCGACGATGGCTTAGCGCCGCCTGCGACGGCCCCGTCCGGCGAGATACGCCACTCCCAGCAGCGGGAGCACACCCGGCGAGGGAATCTCTCCCCCGGACAGAGCCTGCATCGATTGGCCAAGGTGATTCACCAGCGTTTCCGAGGAGTCGATGTGCTCCCAAGGCGCCTTCGGCCCGGAGAATGGCGGAATCGCCGGCTGATCCAGATCACCTTGCACCATGCTCCGGATTCCGTGCACCGCGGAGAATGGCGGGATCGCCAGTTGGTCTACATCGTCCTCCAGGATGCTCCAGATGTCACCCGGATCCTTGGGGAGCTCGACCGGATTGTCAGGCGGGATCTCAATCGGCTGCGGGTTGTTGCCGTGCATTGCAGGGAGATAACCGCCGCCATCGGCACCGGCGAGCACGGACGGAGTTGTCATGAGCAGCGCGCAGGAGACGGGGAGGATTCGCAGAGCGATTGTTCGAGTCAGTTTTTTGCACATAGCTGCTTCCTCGCTGTGTCAGACAATGTGGGCTGCGCGGAGCATTGCTTCGCCGGTCGCCCTGAAGCTCGGAAAACGACCGATGGTCCCGACCAGAGCACGAAGCTCATCACGGCCGAGAATGACAGGATCCCGCTGCCCCGTGAAGTCCGAGACGCTTTCGTGACGCTGGTGCTCGAAGAAGAACACGCGCTCGCGAAGCGCCCAATTGTCAAGGTACTCGGCGATTCCGTCGGCCTTCTCGGTGAACAGCGCCATGTATCGCTGAAGCTGTCGCTCGTCCGACAGATGGCGCCGCGCGATGTTACACCCGAAGATGCACCACCACGCATAACTTTCCAACCAGTCGCCGGACTGGCAGGTCGCCGGATCCCGAACGACGTCGAGAGCGCTCCAGATCTCCTGCAGCGCGTCGGTGGCCGCGCGCATGGCAAGTTCCACCTCCAGTTCGATGACCCCGCCGCGGCACGTATTGGCGATCCCGGCGAACGACGCGTCACAACGCTGCTTGGCCAGCTTCAGATAGAGTCGCTCCGATTTGCGAAGCTGATCCCGCGCCCTGCGGGCAAGGGTCGTGCCGTGTTTCGAGGTCTCCGGCACCATGCGACGCAACGTGTTGCCAAGCACGTAGTGGGCAAACGCCTCCGTTGTCTGGTCGGGATACACCTTGGGCCGATGCCCGCGGTACCAGAGGACCAAATCGTGGGAGATCGCGCTCGCCTCGTCAAGATGCCCCAGGGTGTAGTACGCATTCGCCAGATTGGACTTCAAGACGCGGCGAACCAGACCCGACGTGCCGACCTGCCGGAGCCCGCGCTGCGCGGTGCGCAAGGCGCGGTCATAGTGCCCCAGCCCGTCCCATGCGCACGCCTCCCGGACGCAGGCCCAGAGACGCTGGTTCGGGAACGCCGCGACGGCGTAAGCCTGCTGCGCAAGCTTCGCCGCGTTGGCATGCTCTCCCGCCACCTGGGCCTGTCGCGAGCCTCGTTGCAGAGGGCCGAACCGACCCGATTGCCCCTCGCGGACATGTTCTCCACCGTTGTGCTTGGTGAAGTCAATGACCATCTGCTCCGACCAATCGAGGAGCTCGGCAAGCCGCTGGAGGAAATCCAGCTTGATATTTCCGCTCTCCGGAACGAGGCGGCTGGGATCACGGCCGAGGTGCTTGGCCAGTTCCCTTCGACTGAGCCCCCGATAGTCGGCAGCGATGTCGAGCAACCGCTCGAGGCGCTGCTTTTGAGAACCATTCGCATCATCCACGGTGCCACACCCCTTTCTTCCTTAGGCACTGGATCGCGTTCAGCCCTCGTCGGTGTCATGATTTTATTCGTGGATTTGAGCATCTCGGTTCGTGCTGCATTTTCTCAACGCCACCGTGATTCGTCGCTTGAGCCGCCGCCGCCGCGAGATTGGAATCGATCCAAGAAACGGGTTCGTCGGCTCATCACCGACGGCCCAATACTCAATGGCGTGAGCAACACGGGTCCAACATTGATGCTCCGCGGACCGGCGCATGGGTGTGGAGTTGTGCTAAACCCTTGATTTACCGTGACTTGCGCACCCGGTCATTTTCGGTGCATGAATGGCCCATCGCCGGATCGCGGCTGCAAAAGAACTCGCCAAGCCGGCACGGGATCAACCTCCCCGCCAAGGGGTACCGGCTCAAACGGTATGCGGATCTCGGCCCCGCTCATCCGTATGGGGCGTCAATCGCATCGCAAAAAACAGCGCGAATTTTTTATTGCCCGCCTGAGATTTCGGTGCGGCGCGGGCGTCCGGCTCGGATTGCCGCACTATGTAAGCCTCTGACCCGGCAACAGCGGGGGCATCGGGCAGGACAGCGCATCGCCGATCGCCCGGAACAATTCCGCTTCCGCCACCGTCACCTCCCGGTCGGCGCTGACGCTCGCTGCACAGGCGATGATGATCTGCCGCTTCAATCTCGGCGTGACACGATTCAGCATGTCCAGCGCATGATCGAGGGCCTTGAGCGAGCACTGCTCGGGCGGCAGAAGCGTCGCGTGCGCCAGCCCCATCTTCCTCGCGCCGAGATCGAACGCATGCCGGGCGTCGCTCCGGTCCGCGTGCCCGACGTACGCCAGCATCGACAGGAGCAGTGTGCATTGCCCTTGCAGCCGGTTCAGGGCATAGTACTGCGCCCGCCTCGGACGGACGCGGGTGAAATGCGGCTGAAGGTGCCGGAGAATCATGCGCTGCAACGTCCACTCGAAAAGATCGATCTTCTCGTCGGCCTCGACGAGCACGTCGACATTCCGTTTGAAGACCTGATACTGGGAGGTCGAAAGGGCGCGCAATGCCGGGAGCGTCAAATCCGCCAGCGGCAGGCGCAGCTCCTCCGGCAGCCGCGCCGCCACGGGGAGCAGCGCGCCCGTCAGGCGGCAGACCCCCGGATCGGCGTGCTCGTCGAGTTGACGCGTTTGCCGGCGCCGAGGCGTCGGGTCGTCGTTCATCAGCAACGCATAAACGACCGCGCGCGCGCCGTAGGACTCGCGGGCGGCGTCGGCGAGCGGCGGGGGGATTCGGCTGATGAGTTGCGCCGCGTAGTCGATGTGGTCCTCCGTGGGTCGACCGATCTGCTCGATCGCGGACGCACGCGGGGCGGGCGGCTTCTCGGCGGCTCTGGTGCCCGCGGCGCCCGCGGCAAAACCGGAAACCCCGGCCCGCACCCCGGCCGCTTCCTCCTCGATCATCGGCTCATCGGTGATGTAGTCGCCCTCCCATGACGGCTCGATGCGTCTGATCCGTTTCGGCAGTGGCGGATGTGTCGAGAACATCCCGCTCAGTCCCGACGTGATCGCCCGGCCGAAGAACATGTGGCTTGCCTCGGGCGCATTGGGATTCTCGATTTTCGTTCCCGGCCCGTAGCCGCCGATGCGCTTCAGCGCCCCGGCGATGCCGGAAGGATTGCGTGTGAACTGCACCGCCGAGGCGTCGGCGAGGAACTCGCGCTGCCGACTCACCGCCGCCTTGATCCAGTTGCCGAAAAACGTGCCCACGAAGCCGATCGCGGCGAGACCTGCGCCGAGGGCGAGCAACGGCAGTGGGTTGCCCCGTCGATCGGATCGCCGGTACCCGTGGCCGGTGTACAGCGCCGAACGGAAGATGAAGTAACCGATGATGCCGATGATGAGGATGCCGTTGAGGATCCCGATCAGCCGGATGTTCATCCGCATGTCGCCGTTGAGGATGTGGCTGAACTCGTGCGCGATCACGCCCTGGAGTTGATCGCGCGTGAGCTGTTCGGCGCAACCGCGCGTGACGCCGATGACGGCATTCTCCGGCGAGTATCCCGCGGCGAACGCGTTGATGCCCTTCTCCTGGAGCAGGTACACCGGCGGGCAGGGCGTGCCCGAGGCGATCGCCATTTCCTCGACGACGTTCAGCAGCCGCCGCGCGGTCGGGTCGGTGGTCTGGGGGTGGATGAGCTCGCCGCCGAGCGATTCGGCGACGATCGCCCCGCCGGCCCGCAACTGGATGATCTTGTACAGGCTGCCGAGGCCGACGATGGCGATCGTGGCCGCCCCGACGCCCAGCGCGAGTTCCGGCCGTACCATGAAGTCCGTGAGCCGGGACTGCTCCACGTTCGCCTGCCGCCCGCCGAAGTAAATCACCGCCGCCACCAGCAAATACACCAGCGCCATAATCGCGATGACCGCGAGGATGAACAGAATCACCAGCCGGCCGGTGCTCTTCCGGGCGACGTCCTGACTTTGAAAAAAGTCCATCGCCATGGTTCGTCTCGTCTGGCAGAAAGTCATCGTGGCGCGCGGCGTGCCGCGCCGTTGCGCCCTGTTCTAAAGCGCCTTAACCGAACGAGACCTTCGGGGCCTCCTGGATCGCCTCGCGGTCCTCGAACTCCAGCAGCGTGGCGTCCGAGCCGTGGCCGAACATCCCCGCGAAGATCACCGCCGGGAACATCTGCTTGTAGGTGTTGTACGCCGTCACCGCATCGTTGAACGCCTGGCGCGAGAAGGCCACCTTGTTCTCCGTCGAGGTCAGTTCCTCGCTGAGCTGCATCATGTTCTGGTTGGCCTTGAGATCCGGATAGGCCTCGGCGAGGGCGAACAGCCGGCCGAGCGCGCCGGTCAGGGCCCCCTCGGCCCCCATCAACTGCTGCATCGCCTGGGCGTTGCTCGGATCGGCGGCGGCTTGCTGCAACCCGCTCGCGGCCTGGTTGCGCGCGTTGATCACCGCCTCCAGCGTCTCCCGCTCGTGCTTCATGTAGCCCCTGGCGGTCTCGACGAGATTCGGGATCAGGTCATACCGCCGCTTGAGCTGCACCTCGATCTGCGCAAAGGCGTTCTTGAACCGGTTTTTCAGCCTCACCAGTTTGTTGAAGATACCGACCAGCCACCCGATGAAGATCACCAGAACTACGATGGCGACGATGACCAGAATGATGAGCCAGCCCATACGCGACCTCCCAGCACATCCAGTAACACACACAGCGACACGGCCGCGCTCGCCGCGCAGCCCGCCAACAACGGCTATGAAGATACCGGATATGCCGCCTCCGTGCCTGTCCGAACCGGGGATCGGCAGGACATGCAGCCGGAGTGGCTGCACCGCCTCCTCACGCCCGCCAGGTGATCGTGCCGGCGCTGCCGTCGACGGCCACCGCGGCGCCGTCCGGCACGACATCGATGAGAGACTGCTCCGGCTGACACACCATCGCGACGCCGGCGAGGATCGCGCCTTCGACCATGTTCGTGTCGGCCGGCTTCTCCAGAATGATCGCCGCGGGCTGCCGACCCTGTCTGGCCAGCGTGGTCAGCACCACGCACCCGCCGGAGGAACCCTTCGTCTCGGGATAGATCATGACCTTGCCGGCAATCGACTTGCCGCGGTGCTCATGGCCGTGGGCGATGATCTCGCCGGTGTCCATGTCCACGTCGCCGAGGAAAGAGAAAGCCTTGGCGCAGACGAGGGCGGGACCTTCGACGTTGCCGCGAACCATAGCTCTCGCTGTGACGGTGTGAGTCGTCATCTCCACTCGATCATTCTCCGGGCGCCCGGCCGTCCGGGGCCGGCAATCTACTCCAACTTCCCGCTGACCGCGGCGCGCAGGCAGGCCTCCCGCGGCCGCACCGCCGTCCGGCAGCCGATGAGATCCCCCACGTACCGCGCCATCTTGAACGAATCGGTCACCATGGCCTTCACCTGCGGGACCGGCAGGCCGAACTCCTTGCACGTCGACTTCCGCATGTGACATTCCACCGGGCACGTGTCGCAGACCACGAACCCGCCCGCCGCCTCGATGGCCGCCGTGATCCCGTCGAAGTCCGCGGCCCGTTTGGTCATGCGGTTCGTGCAGATCCAGAAACGCATGTTCTCGTGCGCCGTCGCATCGTGTTCGTGCAGCCAGCTCGCGACATACCGTAACTGCCCGAGCGTGTAATGCGGGCAGCCGAGCGTGACGAAGTCGATCGCCTCGCCGTCACTGATGTTCGTGATCTTCTCGTAGGCGGCGTGTAGATCTCCGCGACGGACCGTATGGGCTTCCTTCGGCTCGCCGCCCTGGAAGGCATCATCCACCGTGTTCGCCTCGGCGGTGTGCGGCGGCGCATGGAAGAGCGTCACCGACCCGCTTGTCGCCAGCGCTGCGCCGAGCGCCACGAGGTTGTCCTGTGTCGGCATCGGCAACCCGTCAATCACCGGCACTTCGCTGCCGACGATTGCGCCGATGTAAAAGCCGAGCGCCGAGTAGTCGCTGTCATGCGCGAGATCGTCCGGCTCCAGGTCGAGCGTGAACAGGTGCGTCCCCCGGCGGTTGGCCGCGATGAGATATCCCGTCAGCGGATACTTGCCCGTGACGGCGGCGTAGCGCGTGAACAGCCCGCCGCGGTTCGTCCGCGCCCCGAGCACGCTGTTGAAGTAGATGATCGCCGACGACTCGACGCTGATGATGTTCGACCCCTTCGGCAGGACGAAGCCAAGCAACTGCGGCGTGCAGGTGTAGGTGCCGAGGATGCCCATCTTCCGATGGGCTTCGACCGCCTTCGCCTGCAGGTCATGAATCGGCTGCGGGCAGCCGTACTCGCTCCATCGCTCCAGATCGCAGGCCAGCGTCGAGCTCGTCGTGGGGATGCGCACCTTCGCCCCGGTCTCGGCGTACTCGATCACATCCTCGCACGAGCCGCGGTAGATCGACATTTCGGCCGGGTAGTGGGCGTAACTCACATCGACAAAGCACCGCGCGTCGAATGCCTCGCCGAACTGCACGAGGTAATCCATGGCTTGGGCGATCACCTCGCCGTGGCCGCCGTCGAGCATTTGTTTTTCCTCATCCGTGAGATGCATCGTCGTCTCACCTATCGGCCTCGAAATCGGACACTCGGCCCCGGACCCGGGCGCTGCGTTGTTCCCCGCCTGCGCTCCGGTAACTTTCGAGTATAAGACGCTCCAACAGAATGGTGGGACAGGCGTCTCGCCTGTCCAGATCGTAGCGGGCAAACGCTTGCTCCACTCCTCTGAAGACCATTCTGTTAGAGCCTCCAAGGACCGGACCAAACCGACGTGCCGCGGGGACACATCGGCGTGTCAGCGCAGGCCCCTGACGTCGCCCTCAACATAATCCATGCGAACGGCCTGAGGCGAGGCGGGGAGGCCGGGCATGCGAATGATGCTGCCGAGCAGCGGGATGACGTACCCGGCGCCGGCGGCGAGCAGGACATTCCGCACGGTGATCTCGAACGCCTCCGGTCGGCCGAGGCGCTTGGGATCATCGGTCAGCGACGCAGGGGTCTTGGCGACGCACAGCGGGAGGTCCGTGCAGCCGAAGTCGCCGATCTGCCGCAGGTCGCGCTCTGCGTCGCGGGTGTACTCCACCTCGCGCGCGCCGTACATGGCACGCGCAATCTTCTCCATCTTCGTCTTGATGGATTCGTTCCATTCATAGAGGGGACAGAAGGGTTTGGAGACCTTCTCGGCGTGGGCGACGACGGTCTCGGCGAGTTCGATGCCACCCTCACCGCCGCGTTCGAAGATGTCGGAGACGGCAAAAGGCGCCCCGAGCGATTCACATGCCCGGCGGGCGACGGCGATTTCGTCATCGGTGTCGCTGTGGAACCGGTTGAGTGCGACGACGGGCGATTCGCCGAAGGTCTGGATGTTCTCAACATGCTTCCGCAGGTTGCTTAGCCCGTTTTCCACCGCGCCAGGGTTGGGCGCATCCAGGGCGTCGGCGGGCGCGCCGCCGTGCAGCTTGAGCGCGCGTACGGTGGCGACGAGCACAACGGCGGCGGTGTCAAGATTGGCCGAACGGCACTTGATATCGAAAAACTTCTCGGCGCCGAGGTCGAAGCCAAAGCCGGCTTCGGTCACCGCCCAGTCGGCGTGCGAAAGCGCCATCTTGGTTGCGATGACGGAGTTGCAGCCGTGGGCGATATTGGCAAACGGGCCCCCGTGCACGAAAGCGGGCACGCCCTCGCACGTCTGCACGAGATTCGGCAGCAGGGCATCCTTCAGCAGCACCATCATGGCACCGACGGCGTCGAGATCGGCGGCAGTGATCGACGCCTTGTCGAACGTCTGCGCGACGATCATGCGCCCGAGCCGGGCGCGCAGGTCCTCGGCGTTCTCGGCGAGGCAGAGCACGGCCATAACTTCCGAGGCGGGCGTGATGTCGAAACCGGTTTCGCGCGGCACGCCGTCGAGCACGCCGCCGAGCCCGATGATGACATCCCGAAGCGTGCGATCGTTCAGGTCGACGACGCGGCACCAGGAGACGCGGCGGGGATCGATGCCGAGCGGACCGCGATGGTGAATGTGGTTATCGACGAGGGCGGCGAGCAGGTTATGGGCCATGGACACGGCGTGCATGTCGCCGGTGAAGTGCAGGTTGATGTCATCCTCGGGGACGAGGTGTGAGCGCCCGCCGCCGGTGGCGCCGCCCTTGATGCCGAAGGTGGGACCGAGTGAGGGCTCGCGGAGGGCAAGGCAGGCGCGTTGGCCGATCTTGGCGAGTCCCTGGGCGAGACCGATGGAAGTCGTGGTCTTGCCCTCGCCGGCCTTCGTGGGCGTGATGGCGGAGACGAGGATGAGCCGACCGAACGCCTCCGCGGGTCTCATGGCCTCCAGCCGAATCTTCGCCTTGTCCCCGCCGTAGGGCACAACATCCCCAGGCGGAATCTCCAAAGTGCGGGCAACATCCGTGATCGGCCTGATGGCGGCGGCTTCACTCATGGGGGGATCCCTTCAGCTTCGGCACCGAAAACTGGCTGACGCAAGTCGGACGTGAGGATATCGCTCGCGTCAGGATGATCTTAGCCAAGAAGGCCGGATATCGGGGCCGAACCGTCGCGTCATCGCCGCAGATCGATGCTACCATCCGCGACGCAAGCGGCCGGAGACGCCGGGATTGACCGACGGAGTCGGCGCACAATGCGCTCGCGGGCGACGACGGGAGACGAGGCGATGACCATGCCAAAAACCAAGCGACGACGGCGCATCCCCGTGATTCGGCTACGCAAGCCACCGGGCACGCGGCCGGGGGAACTGGCCCTCGATCCGGAGGCGCCCAAGCCGCGCATCACCGTGATGGCTTACGGTCCCGAGGGCGACCTTCTGGAGGCGCAGGTTGACGACCCGGCGCAGATCGAGCGGTACCTTAACGAACGATCGACGGTGTGGATCAACGTGGACGGCCTGGGCGATGCGGCGATTCTCCGGAAGCTCGCGGAGATATTCCAGATCCACCGGCTGGCGCTGGAGGACATCGTGAACGTGCATCAGCGGGCGAAGGTCGAGCCGTACGAGGCGAACCTGTTCGTCGTCGCGCGCATGGTGCACTTCACGGGCGTGCTGCACACGGAGCAACTCAGCATGTTCATCGGGGAGCGATACCTGCTGACCTTCCAGGAGCGCGTGGGCGACGTCTTCGATCTCGTGCGGCAGCGCATCCGGGAAGGGCGGCCACTGATGCACGGCGGCGGTCCGGGTTACCTGTGCTACGCTCTGCTGGATGCGTTGATCGACGCCTACTTCCCGGTGCTGGAGCAACTCGGCGAACGAACCGAAGCACTCGATGACGAGGTTGTGCTGAACCCCCGCGAGGAGCTCGCGCATCGGATTCACGCCGTGAAGCGCGATCTGATCACGCTGCGGCGGGCGATCTGGCCGCATCGGGAGGCGATCAACAGCCTGTTGCGCAACGAGATGCCGTACATTCACCAGGACACGCAGGTCTTTCTGCGCGACTGCTACGACCACATCGTGCAGTTGGTCGATCTGATCGAGACCTACCGCGAGCTCGCTGGCGGATTGCTGGACGTGTACCTGTCCAGCCTCAGCAATCGGATGAACGAAGTGATGAAGGTGCTGACGGTTTTCGCGGCGATCTTCATCCCGCTGACGTTTGTGGCGGGGCTGTACGGCATGAATTTCGACCACATGCCGGAGTTGCACTGGCGGTGGTCGTACCCCATCGCGCTGGGCGTGATGGGGTTCATGGCCGCCGGGATGCTGGTCTTGTTCTACATCAAGGGCTGGGTGGGATCAGCGAGGCGCCGGAGCCGCGCCGATTCCACGCACCACTCAAACAGCGGCGGGAAACAAACACGATGAGGATTTCGGCCTCGCAGCAGGACAAGCAGACGAGCGATCCCGCGGACAGGCAGAGTATGACCGGCGCGCGGCGCCAGTGGACGGGCTGGGCCGCGGCGGCGGCGCTGGTGCTTGTGGCGATGAACGCGGTGGGGCAGGATGAACAGGGGCCGACAACGCCGCCCCCGCCTCCCGCGGCGGAGATCCCGGCCGAGACGGTCGCCCTTGAGGTCGTCCAACAGCGGATCAGTGAACTCGATCTGACCGGGGCGAGAGACGACGAGACAAAGGCGCAGCTCGAGTTGCTGCGTCAGACGCAGGTCCTGCTGCAACAGGCCGAGCAGTTCGCAGCCAAGACCATCGAGTACCAGCAGTTGGCGCGCGGCGCTCCGGAGCAGGTGAGGGAGATTCAGGCCAAGCTCGCCGAGGCGCTGGCGGAGTTCAAACCCGAGGTGCCCGCGGACGCCACGATGGATCTGCTGCGGCAGAAGCTGAGCGACGCCCAGGCGGTGATTCGGGCCGCGGCGGGGATGAAGGAAAACGTGGATTCTGAGGAGGCTTCGCGCAAAGCGCGACGGGAGCAGATTCCGGGAGAAACCGCCGCGGTCACACAGACCCTGGAGGACCTGAAGCAGCGGCGCAAGGCGCCGCCGGTCGCGGAGGAGTCCGCGGGCCTGCAGCAGGCGCGGCGTTGGCGTCTGCTGGCTGAAGAGCGGCGCGCCCAGCAGCAGCTTGCGATGCTGCAGGAGGAGTTACGCAGCTACGACGCGCGGCGCGACTTGCTGCCGGCGCGACGGCAACTGCGGGAGCGCGAGGTGCTTGAGGCAGAGCGCCGGATGCGGGCGTGGCAGGAGATCGTCACCGCACGGGAGCAGGAGGAGGCGCGACGAATTGCACAGGAGGCCCGCGAGGCGCGGACCGAGGCCGCACGGGAGCATGCGGTGGTGCAGGAGGTGGCCGAGGAAAACGAAGATCTCACCGGCGAGCGCTCGGGTCTCTCGGCCCGGCTGGAGGAGCAACTGAAGGAGGTCGCCAGCTCGCAGGAGCTATATCGGCAACTCCGCGACGAGTTCCAGGGGACGCGTGAGCGGGTGGCGCAGGCCGGCCTTACGCACGCCATCGGGTTCATCCTCCAGAGCCGGCGCGCGGGGCTGCCCGACCTGAGCGTGTATCGCAAGCGCATCCGGGACCGCCAGCGGGAGATCAGTCGGCTCCAGCTTGCCTGGATCAAGCATAACGACGCGCTGCTGGATCTCGTGGATCTGGACGCCGCGGTGCAGCAGCGCGCCGAGGAGATCGATGAGGATCTGCCGCCGGAGGATCGGCAGGATATCGAGGCCGCGCTGCGGGAGCAGTTGAAGCGACAGAAGGAAGAGTACCTGCCCTCTCTGCTCGGCGCGATCGACCTGTATCTGAAAGACGCGCTGATCGAACTCGATCAGGCCGAGCGGAATCTCGTCGAGTTGATCGCGCAGTATGACGAATACCTGGCTGAGCGGGTGCTCTGGATCAAGAGCTGCGCAGCGATCGGCTGGAGGGATGCACGCGACGCGGCCGAAGCGATGGGTTGGCTGCTGGCGCCCGATTCCTGGCGGGCGATGGGGGCGGCGTTGTGGTCGGACACGAAGACGAACTGGCCCACGCCTGCCGGGCCAGCGCTGGCGCTGGCGCTGCTCTGGGGACTGCGACGGCGGATACGGCGACGTTTGCGCGATGTCGCGGCCAAGGTCAAGAAGGCACGAACGGACCGATATGTCCTCACGCTGAGGGCGGCATTGTGGACGGTGATGCTGGCGGTGATGTGGCCCGGGCTGACGTGGTTCATCGCCTGGCGCGTGGGATCGGCAGCGGCCCTGCTCTCCGGCGACGAGCTGGCGTTCGCCCGCGCGGCGGCCGACGCGCTCAAAGGCGTCGCCTGGTTCTTCCTGCTGGCGGAGGTGCTGTTGGTAGTGTGTCGTCCGCAGGGCCTGGCCGAGGCCCACTTCCGCTGGCCGGAAGCGAGTCGGCGAACGATACGGCAGCACCTGCCGTGGATGATGGTGGTGGGGCTGCCCACCACGTTCCTCGTCCTCATGGTCGAGTTCCAGCCGAACGAGTCATTCAAGGGGTCGTTGGGACGCGTCGTGTTTGTGCTGACAAGTCTGGCGTTCTCGATGTTCCTCTGCCGCCTGTTCCGGCTGGGCGGCGGTCTGAGCGGGGAGTACATCAGCCGCCATCGAGGCGGGTGGGTCGATCGCCTGCGGTACGTGTGGTTTCCGGTGCTGGTGGCAGCGCCGCTGGTCCTCGCGATCGAATCCGCCCTGGGCTATCACTACACGGCGCTGCAACTTGCCGGTCGATTGACGAATACCGCGGCGCTGGTCGTGGGCATGCTCGTCATCTGGAGCCTTCTGACCCGGTGGGTGTTCGTGAATCAGCGTCGGATCGCTATCGAGCAGGTGCTCAAGCGACGCGCGGCGGCTGAGAAGGAACGTGCCGCCCAGGCCACCGAGGCCGGAGATGGCGAGACACCACCGCGTCCGGAGGCGCGGTCGGCGGAGGAAGATCTCGAGATCGACGTGGTCGCCATCAGCTCCCAGACGCGAAGTCTGATCCGCAGCGGAATCACGATCACCCTGCTCATCGGAATCCTGCTCGTATGGGCGGATGTGCTCCCGGCCCTGGGGGTCCTGCGCAACGTCGTCGTGTGGTCCGATGCCGCGCCGGCAGCCGCCACGGTCGAGCCGCCCGAGACCACGCCGCGTGGCGAGGGGGCCGGCGCAATCGGCACCGCCGTCGTGACCTCCGAGACGACTCTGAGCGGCGAGGAGGCTGGCGCGACCCGCAGGGGAGTCACACTCGCCGATCTGGCGCTGGCCCTGCTGATCGTTGTCATGACCGTGATCATCAGCCGCAACATCCCGGGCCTCCTGGAGATCGTGATTCTGCAGCGGCTGCCGTTCACACCGAGCGGACGCTACGGCATCACCACGCTCGTGCAGTACGTGCTCGTCGTGATCGGCATCATCCTCGCCTTCAACGCCATCGGCATCGGATGGTCCAAGGTGCAGTGGCTCGTGGCGGCAATCACGGTGGGCCTGGGCTTCGGCCTCCAGGAAATCTTCGCCAACTTCGTGTCCGGCCTGATTCTGCTGTTCGAGCGGCCGATTCGAGTCGGGGACACGGTGACGGTGGGAACCACGAGCGGCACCGTCTCCCGCATCCGCATCCGGGCGACAACGATTACGGACTGGGACCGCAAAGAGCTGGTCATTCCCAACCGAGAGTTCGTGACGGGGCAGGTCGTCAACTGGTCGCTGTCCGATTCGATCTTGCGCACCACCATTCCGGTGGGCATCGCCTACGGCTCGGACACGGAACTGGCGGAAAAGCTGCTGTTGCAGGAGGCCGAAGCGCACAGTCACGTCCTTGCCGATCCCCCGCCGCGTGCGCTCTTCATCGGTTTCGGCGACAGCTCGCTGAACTTCGAGCTGCGGGTGTACATCCCAAGCATCGACTACCTGCTGGCAGTGAAGAGCGACCTGCATTTCGCGATCGACCAGGCGTTCCGCAAGGCCGGCGTGGAGATATCGTTCCCGCAGCGTGATCTGCACATCCGCTCGGTGGATGCAGCCCTGCCGGTCGTTCAGGGCCGCGGCAGGGACGCCAAGCGCGAATGACCGCGAGCAGGGCACGGGCAAGTCCCGCAGTGAAACAGCCGCACTCGGCACGCGGTATTCGGAATGCGGCCTTCAGATGCTCGGCGCTTCATTCGACAACCATCTCTGGATACTCGATCCCGAAGCAGTCAACGTGCCCCTCGCGAATCAGTTCGAGGCGAAGCAAGCGCATTTACCGGCGCACAACAGATGCTCACGCATATTGACCTCCCGCCGCGTTGCGAGACGTTCCGGCCCTGGAGTGCTTGCGTCCTGTGACGCACTCAGTGCCCGAGCGCCGCGGCTGCGCCCAGCACAAAGAGAAACCGCAACGCGACCACGAGAACCAGCAACCCGCTGAGCAGCAGGCCGGTTATCGCCAGACCGCGCGGCAGACCCGGCTCCGGTCGCACAGTTGCGAATACGAGCCGAATCATAATGGCCAGCAGTAATGCGGGCGCCAGCCAGACCGTGCCAAGCAAAGCGTCATCCCATCCCGAACGGCCGGCCCACCAGCGGGTCATCGCCGCGCTCATGGCTGCGAGCCACACGACAGCGCCGGCGAGCAGCGGCGCGCCGGAGCAGAGGTTGCGGAGCGTGAGAAACCTGACGGCCACGAGCCCTGGCGGCGGCTCGCTTGCGCCGCGCTGTTGCGCGCTCGCTTTGACGCGGCAGGCCATGGCATACAGGATCACGCAGCAGAGGAGCGTGATCGCACCGAAGTTGAAGAAGAGAAACGCCCCGAGCGCCTCGTCGAGATCATACATGGACACGTTGCCGCCACGGTGTCGAACATCGAGTTGCGACGCCAGATCCAAGCTGTCCGCTACCACAAACCCGAGCAGCGCCGTGCACGCAAGGCCCCAAATGATTGCCATGAGCCAGCCTCGAAGCCTGGCGATCAACGCCAGCCCACCCAGAAAGCCCATGATGGCGCCCGTCAAATCGAGAGCAGTAGCCACATAAGTCGGCTCGCGTATGGAACCCCACAGGAAGTACCAGTGCGATCCCAACCCCAAGAGCACGAGCAGCATCGCCATACCCAGAATGGCAAGCGCGAGCGTCGGGCGGGGGGTTACGGCAAGCTCAGACTGTACGGCTCCGTGCGTCGCCACTAATTCGCTCTCCTTGATCATAACGCGCCCACGTTCGCGCCGTCCATGCTCTTGGACGGACTGCGCTGAGACGCTGCGAGCGCTGCACAACCCGTCAGGCATGCGCGGGTTGGTTCCGTCTGATGAAATCGGCAGGCACACGCCCGAGGTGCGAGGTGTCCGTCTCCCGCCGAGCGTGTTGTTCCGAGGCTCAGCGGCCGCGTGAATCAAAACGAGACTCCGGTATCCGCCAAAGTGGTTCTCTCGGTCTTTGCCGGGACAGCATGCGCAGGGAGCAAGTTGCCCGAGAAAGACGAAGCACGGCTGCGAAGAGCGGATACAGTAATGGACAGCGTACAAGCCATTGAAGCACCGATCGAAGAGCCCGCAATGGAGGACAGTAGCTTGATGACGGAAAAAGGCACGAATCGTCGGGAGTTTCTTGAGCAAGTCGCCGCGTGGTCGGCGGGCGTGGCC
>Ga0272442_10005378_pt1 | contig 17126 bp, 1 predicted proteins | sample SSMForm2O_FD_200262 | JGI IMG/M metagenome (GOLD analysis project Ga0272442, IMG submission 200262) | Marine sediment archaeal communities from Little Sippewissett salt marsh, Falmouth, MA, United States - SSM-Form-2O | ecosystem: Environmental > Aquatic > Marine > Wetlands > Sediment ... | reverse complement strand
CGCCGAGGCGCTCTGCCGCCAGAGATCATGACCGATAGAACAGGTACTGGTAGTCGCCGCCGGGCGTCCCGTCGCCGTCGCCGTCGAGGAGCCTGCCTCGCGCGTCGGCGATCCTGCTGCCGTCAAGGACAAGCAGGAAGTACGGCCCGCCGCTCACCTCACGCCACGAGATGCCGGTCTCGATAAGGGTCATCGTGACGACCAGGGTGCTCCCGTTCCAGTGAAGCTCGTTCGCTTCGGTATCGGAGATACTCGTCAGTTCGCTCAGCGGCGTCCCGAAGATATCGGCGTCGAACTGCCCATCTCCGTCGACGTCCACGAAGGGGTACTCCGAAGCGTAGACGAGGAACGTCGTCGGCTCGCTGAATTCCCTCTGCCTCGTATTCACCGTGCCCATATTGACCGCATGGCTGAACCGAACCGTCAGGGTCGTGTCGGACTGAACCCGCGCGTTCTCGACGCTGAGATTGCCGACCGTCGGGGGAATCGTGCCCACCCCGGCGTTGCCATTCTGCTGGAAGAGGCGGTTGCGGTGGAAGTAGACGGTCGGCATGCCGCTGGCCGCATAGATGCCATAGGACTGGTGCTCGTCCTCGCTTTGGATGCCGTTGCCCTGGATATCGCCGTACACCACGACGACGCCCACGGTGCCGGCGCCACGAACGTTGTCGTCGTCGGTGCCGACGTACCCGTCGTTCCCGGGATCGACGCTGGCGGCGATCGTGCTGCCTCGCCCGAACGGGTCCCAGTCTCCCATGGCCTCGTTGTACTCGGGCACCATATCTCCGTAGATCCACACGTTGCGGATGCTGCCGCCCCGGGCCTCGTCGGTGTTGCCGACCGTCTTCGACGCCGAATCCGTCTCCTTGTCCAAGTCGACGTTGAACTCCATCAATCCGTTGGGGTCGTAGCCGAGGTCGAGCCCGGCAAAGACCGAACTGGCGGCCATGTCGCCGTACACGTAGAGGTACCAGAAGTTGCCGCCAGCCGCCGCAATGCCCTGGGTCATGCTCCCGAAGTACGCCTTGGTAACGCTCCCGCCGGCCCGCAGTTTGCCGCTCATGTCGGCGTACTTGGCGTAAACCGTGCCGATGTCGCCATCGCTGTTCAACAGGCCGTCGAAGCTGGGCGTCCAGATGCCGTCCGGCTCGTTCTCGTCCGCCACCGGCTTGCTCTTGATATAGAACTTCCCGATCCCGGAGGTGACAGTGATCATCGTGTCGTCCTGGCCGCCGAAATCGCCCCGGACAATCGTGATGGACTTGGCGTAGCCCAGAACGACATCAAGGACACCGGTGAAATCGTCCTGCACATACATCGTGCGAAGGTCGCCGGTCAGTATGTTCACTGTGTTCGTGAGAGAGCCGTACACGTAGAACTTGCTCACGTCGCCGTAGATGTCGGCCTGGCCCGTGAAATCGCCGCGACTGTAGAAGCTGGTCCAGTCGCCCATGCTCGTGCCGATGTCAGCCCCGACGGCATCTCGCGTCGAGAAGGTCTTGACGGCGTCGGCCTGGAATGCCCCGGCCGCGTAGGCTCCGTACATCGTCCACGTGCGAACGTCACCGGCGTTGACCGTGAGGTTTGTGACGTCCTGGTAGAGCTTGGCGGAGGACACGTCGCCGGGCAGGTTCCACGTGGCGCCGTTGGCCACCTCGCCGACGAGCAGGCTGCGGATGGGCCCGTCAATATTGACGTCGCCGAGCGTCACGTTGCCGATCAGCCTCAGCGTCCGCAGGGCGCTGTCGTCGGTGGCCGGACCGTCATCGCCGGCTCCGCCCTCGAAGACGCCGTTTGCTCCGACGCCGAGGACGTTGATCGTCCCGTAGTCGCCGGCTCCCGTGTAGCGGATGGTCAGCGTCGAGGAGGTGGTCGTCTGCTTGAGATAGATCGTCTGGTTGAGCTCATCGTAGTAGGCCATGCCCTCCCGGCCACCGGAGAGCGTGATCGTCAGCAGCCCGTCGCCGCTCTGCCAGGTGTAGTCCGGGCGTCCGTCGACGAGCACGCTGCGTCCGAAGTCGTTGTCGTCGCCCGTTTCGACGGCGACCGGGGCGAAGTCCGTCGTGTAGTTGAGAAGGACCGGGCCGGGGATCGTCTCCAACTGCTGCGTCACGAACCTCTCGTAGATCGCCGTGTCGGCGAGGATGGCGCTGCTGGCCGTGTTCTCGATGTCGCCGGAGATCTGGATCTTGAGAATGCTGCTCGTGCCGGGCGCCGGCACGTTGTCCGCCGTGAGCCAGTCCCCATCGACCGGGTCCACGCCGGCCGCCACGATCGACGAGTTGAAGTCGCCGTAGATATAGAGCTTCGCGATGTCGCCGGAGTGGGCGTTCCCGTCGTTCAGCGGGTTCGTCAACGTATTCTGCCCGACCACGACGATGTCCAGGTCGCCGTCGCCGTTGACGTCGGCCACAGCCAGATCGCTCGGCGCGGCGTCGATTTCGGACTCGACCGGGACGTCCAGGACGCCGCCGGGGACGGCACTGCCGGTATTGACCAGCATGGACAGGTCGGCGGTGCCGGCGTTGGCGGTGATCACGTCGAGCCTTCCGTCGTCCGTGAAGTCGGCCAGGGCAACGGTCTGCGGCGTCGTTCCGACGACGTAGGCGTCGTGGGCACCGAGGGCACCGGCTCCGTCGCCGGGAAGGAGCCCCACCGTGCTGTCGCCGGCGTTGGCCACCACGACGTCGGGATTGTCGTCATCGTCGACGTCGCCGATGGCCACGTCCACCGGGCCGTCGCCGACGTCGTAGAACACCGGGGCCGGGAAGAGGGTCATGGCCCCGCCGTCCTGTCCGATATTCGCCACGACGGCAACCCGATCGGTGCCGTCCGTCTGCACGGCGGCGACGAGTTCCGGCCCGTCCGTCCCGTCGAGGTCACCGATGGCAACGGCCCAGACCGTTTCGCTCGCGGCGAGGGGATCGTCCATCGTGATCGTCCCGCGGATTCCGAAGGTCCCCGCGCCGAAGTTCATTCGCATGGAGACCGTGTCGTCGCCGGCATTGGCCACGGCGACGTCCAGATTGTCCAGGCTGTTGATGGATCCGTCGAAGTTGTCGTCGGTCAGTTGCCCGACCGCAATGTCCTGCGGGTTCGTGCCGACGGCGTCGACGATCTGGTCGGCGAAGGACCCGTCGCCTTCGCCCAGCAGGACGGACAGCGTGTCGTCGCCGGCGTTGGCGGCCAGGATGTCGAGCACGCCGTCGCCGTCGACGTCGCCGAGGACAACCGCCGAAGGCTGGTCGCCAACGGCGTACCTCTCCTGCGGGCCGAACGTCCCGTCGGCACGGTTCAACCGGACCGTCACGTCGTTGCTCTCGGCGTTGGCCACGACCATGTCAATCGTGCCATCGCCGTCGAGATCGCCGAGCGCCACGCTCGACGGCTCGGACCCGGCGGAGACCGTTCCGCCATCCGCCAATGCGCCGGAGCCGTCGCCCGTCAGCAGCGAGACGGTATCGTTTCCGACGTCCCAGCCGGCCAGCAGCCTGGAGTTGTTCGTGACGTCCCCGCGGATGGTCATCGTCCCAACGTCCCAGCCGGCCGAAACCGTCGAGTTGTCGACGTCCTCGGTCACGTAGAACTTGGCAAGCTTCCCGCCGGTCCGGACGGTCGAGTCGGTCACGCTGCCGTAGACGGTAACGCTTCCGATGCCGCTGTCGGCACTGACGCGAGCGCCGATCATGTTTCCTCGGAGCTTCAGGACGTCCACGGTGTCCTCGGTCTCCAGGTCGGCGTACATCTCGCCCCGGAGGTCCACCTTCCGGAACCCGCGGCTCGCGTAGGCGGTGTACTTGTCCGTGGCGCTGCCGAAATTGCCGTTGCTGACGCTCAGCCTGCTCACCTCGCCGTTAACCGCACTGACGTCCGCAAGCAGGTTGCCATTCGTGACATAGAGCTTGCTGATATCGCCGTTCTCGGCCGTCACGTCGCCGGTCAGGTCCCCCGTGCCGGCGTCCTTGCCTCGAAGAGACACGGAAACGACCGACTGCCCGGTAATCTTGCCGAGGATGTTGCCGTTGTAGACGGTCACGCCGAGGATGTCCCCGTACCGGCTGGTGATGTCGCCGATCACGTCGCCGTCGCGGATGGACAGCTTCTGGAGCGACCCGCCCGTGGTAATGTCCGCGACGAGGTTGCCCGTCCTCGAGAAAGTCATCCGCCCAATCTCGCCCAGCACATCCAGCGACCCGTAGGTCGTCCCGTCGCCGTCGAGGAAGCCGAGGTTCTCGCTGAGGTACATGCGACTGAGGTCCCCGTGGACGATCACGTCGCCGAAGAGCGTTCCATCGATATCGACAAGGCTGACGCTCCCGCCGACGCTGATATCCGCGTAGAGGTGCGAGGCCGCGGCGCCCCGGGGCTGGAGAACTCTCAGCTTCCCGAGATCGCCGGCCACCAGGAAGTTCTGCGGAATCGCCTCCTCTCGAGGATCCAGGCCCAACGAGCTGTAGCAGTCGAGCGCTCCGAGCGACCCGGCGATCTCCAGGCGTCCGAAGTACCCGCTCTGCGTGATGATGGCGTCCACGTCGTTGCTCGGGGCGTCCTCATCGGCGGTGGTATAGATATCGGCGTAGATCCCGCCGGTCCGCGTGATGACGGTCCCGATTTGCCCGTGGGACTCGATCAGACCCGAGATGTCCCCGTACACATCCAGGCTTCGCAGGTCGGCCGCCGCACCGGGCATGAGCAGGGTCGTGTTATTGAACCGGTTACCAACGGTGATGGTCCCCACGGGGCCGGCCACCTTCATGTAGCTGTCGGTCACGTCCCGCCCGACGGTGAACGTACCGATGGCACCGACGAGCAACCCCGGGATCAATTCCCCGCGGCTCAGCACGACGAGATCGGGCAGGCTGTCAAAACTGATCAGTTCCGCCGAGACGGCCACCGGATTCTCTTCGACGTCCTCCAGCAACACGTCGCGGTCGTCGAACCAGTCCGCCAGCGTCGACGGGTCGCCCGGGTCGCCGAGGCTCATGAAGATCGATACGGTGGCGTCGCTCTGATTGGCGACGAGGATGTCGGTATTCCCGTCCCCGTCGAGGTCGGCGGTATCGATGTACCGGGGGTTATGCCCGGTGCGCAGCGTGCCGCCGTCGGTGAAGGCTCCCGCGCCATCGCCGGCGAGAAGGGATATCTTGGCGGCGTTGTAGTTGGCGGTGATGATGTCCTCATTGCCGTCGTTGTCGATATCGGCCAGCGTCACGTGCATCGGGAACTCGCCGACGTCGTACGTGGTCTGTGCCATAAAGGTGCCGCCGCCGTTGTTCAGAAGGACGGACACGCTGTTGTCCAGTCGGTTGGACACGACGATGTCGAGCAGCGAATCGTCGTCGTCGTTGATCTGGCCCAGGGCCACTGCCGACGGCGCGTCGCCGACCGAATACCGCACCTGGTCACGGAACATGCCGTTGCCCCAACCCAGCAGGACCGAGACGTTGTTGCTTCCCTCATTGGCGGTGATCACATCCGGCGCGCCGTCGCCGTTCACGTCTCCGACGGCGACCGAGACGGGCTTGTCGCCGACCAGGTACTTCAGCTTGTCGCCAAACAGGCCGGTGCCGTCGCCGAAGTACAGCGAGACGGTATCGTCTTTGTAGTTCCCGGTGATGATGTCCAGGTTGCCGTCGCCGTCGAGGTCGGCCAAGGCCACGGACCGAGGCCCGCCGTCGGTGATGTAGTAGGTCGAGTCGAGGTAGTAGCCGTACTCGTCGGCCAACGTAACGGCCACGTAGTGGTCGTCCTTGAACTCGTTGGCGGTGACGACATCCAGCCGCCCGTCATGGTTGAGGTCGCCGAGGGCAAAGGCCCGCCCACTGACTCCGGACGTGATGACCTGCTCCAACTCGCTGTCGAAGTCGCCCGCGCCCTCGCTGGGACGGATCTGGACACTCGTGTTTGCCCCCGCAGAGACAACGTCGAGGAAGTCCCGTCCGACGCTCAACGCGCCCAGGTCGTCCGGCGCGTGGATCGTGGTCTCGATGATGTCGCGTGCGCTGACTCTATGGATGCCACCATCGGTGACGACGAAGTCGCAGTACTGCATATCCGAGACGCTGTCGAGGCCTTCGAGAACGCCCACGTCGCCGCCGTCGGCACCTACGTTGACGTGCTTCATGCCCGGCCCGCCGGCGGCCACCCGCCGGACGGACAACCCGCTTTCCCTGGCGGCGTCGGCGGAGATCATGGTGTTGAACATCCCGCTGGTTCCGGGCCCGACGATGACCTCGCCGACGTAGTTTGCGGCCACCTCCATGCCGTCGATCTTGGCGTTGCTGCCGGAGAAGCTGATCGTGCCCACGCTGCTGTAGGTGGGGTTGGCCGCCTGCCAGCCCTGGTAGAAGATCGCGCTGCTCGAGAAGCAGTAGAAGCTGGTCATCGCGATCCCGCCGACAAGGGCGGTCATGTGCGCGCCGTTGGTGCCGATGATCTCTCCGACGGCCTCCCACTCCACCGTGGTGGTCACTGTCCCGGGCGTCGGCGCGGCGGTCGAGCCAATAACCCACGCGGCGTTGCGCGGGAAGTTCAGGTCGCCCGATCCGGATCCGCTGACAGCCGTGCCGGTCGTCGTGATATCGACGATCTCGTTGACGTAGCCCAGGATCGCGCCGTTGATCTCTCCGTAGACGACCCCGTCGCTGGTGAACCGGGGCCCGGAGATGGTCACCTTCCCGATCGTGAAGGCGGACATGATGGCGGCCTGGGCCTTGCCCACCGGGCCATCGTCGGCCAAGCCGTCGCCCACCTCGACCGAATCGATCCGCGCGCCGGACCAGATGATGCCGTTGACCCCGTGCCACTGACCCGCGGGGGTCATGTCGTCGGCATTGGCCACCACCGGGCCGATTCGCCCGGTCGCACGGACGTCTCGAATGAACCCGCCGGCGGTGATCTTGCCAACGGCTCCGTTGATCATCAGGCCGTTGACCTTGTCCCGATACCACCCGTACTGCGGCTCCGTGAGAATGGCGGCCGAAACCGGCGCGTCGTCCAAGCCGTGGACCCAGGTCCCCAGCGCGCCGATCTTCGCACCAATGCTGCCGCCGGTCACGATGCTGTTGATGCCGGCCAGCATGCCCGAAATGATGTCGCCGCCGGTGTTGTTGGTGTAGTTGCCCCAATCCTGCGTGGCGTTCAGGTAGTAGGCATGCAGCTTGCCCGGGCCGCCAATGGTCACGTTCCTGGCCGTCATGCCAAGCGCGTTGTCGTCCAGGAGGAAGTCGCCGATCTTCACGTCGCCCGTGGCGCTGAACGTCGCCGGACCGTCGATCGTCAGGTTCACGACCACGCCGCCGTCGCCGGAACCCGGGAACCAGAAGTCATCCACGCCAATGGTGACGTAGGAGTAGGCGGTATAGACGGGGTTCCCGTCAACGTCCACGACGCCCACGCCGTTGGCATCGACCAACTGCGAGGGGGTGATCGTGAGCATCCCGCCGCTGTCGTCCCAGATGCTCGATACCTCGCCGTTGACCTTGCGGTGTGGCGTGGCCGCCCCGACGTACTCGCCGAAGTTCTGGTAGACCTCCCCGCCCACGTGGACATAGCCGATGTCGCCGTCGTCGTGACGGTACAGCACCGGCACGATGGGAACGGGATCGATCTGGCCCCAGTCGCCCTCCACCTGGATCAGGTCCAGCCGCCCGGGCGCGTCGTCCTCGTCGGAGTTGACCTCGATGGCGCTCGCCAGCATGTTGCCGCCGACGCCGATCGTCCCGATGCTGCCGGTCGCGGAGATCGTGCTGCCGGCCCCGACGTTGCCTACGGTGAAGATGTTCTGGATGAAGGCGTTCGGATCGATGGGCCTGGCGGGCTCGGGGTTCGGATTGCTCGGATCGGGCGTCTGGTACGGGGTGAGCCCGGCGATGATCGTCGTGCCGTCCATGTCGCCGGCCAACGTGCCGACCCGCCCGATCGACCGCTCCGACAAGACGCTGGCGCCGGCCATCGAGCCGCCCTCGACCGAGTAGATGTCTCCGCCGCCGATCGTGTGAACGGTCATCGGAACGGTGTAGCTGCCTTCCTGGCCGCCAAACCGCCCCGTGGCGATGACGGCCCCGATGTGCCCGCCGTTCTCCACGACGATGTCGTCGTAGGTGGCGCTCAGCTCATCGTTGGTCCACGACTGCAGTTCCGTCCCGGTGGCGTCCGACGCGATGAAGGCGTTCATGAACGACCCGCCGAGCCAGTCGCCCTCGACGCGTGCGCCGCCGAGCGAGGCCGGGGCCGCGCCATCGATCTCGATCCAGTACTGGTATCCGGACGGAGGCGGCGGGCACAGCACAGACAGGTAGTACACGCCGGCGGCCGGGGCCGTGAAAATCATCGGCTTCTGCTCTTCGATCAACTCCGCCGTGTTATAGCGGTAATCGGAGCCCAGCCCGTAGTCGTCCCACGTCTCGTAGCCCAGGCTGCCTTGCCATCGGCCGTCCGAGTCGTACATGTGGGCCTTGATGCCGCCGGCCGTCGTGCCGGAGGCGATGAACGGCACCCACCCGGCCAGCGTGAGGAACCAGCCCTGCATCGTGATGGTCTGGCCAGCCTCCATCGGCAAGGCGTACCAGTCCTGCTGCCAGTCCTGGCCCTCGAGCCCGGGCATCTCTTCCGGCAGCAGCGCGGTGGTCTCGCCGCTTACCGCACCGTACAGGTCCATCGAGCCGGTCGGGTGATTGATGAACTGGGCGTGGCTGATCGTGTCGTTCTCCCAGCCCTGCGCACCGAGATGGGGGAACTCGCCCTGCAACCAGGAGTAGTGGAACGACCCGGTTGTCGCTACGTTCGTCTCCATCTCCATGACGGCCCGGGTCAGCGGGAAGATGTCCGCGTCGTTGTCGACGTTCACACTTCCGTAGAAGATGCCGCTCCGCGTCTCCAGCCGGTTGAGTGTGCCGGCCACGTGAATATCCGGCTCGGGCGTCGCCAGCGACTGATACGGCCGGTACAGGTTAATCCCAACGATCTTGCCGGCGCCGCCGGCTCGCAGAATGACCGTGTCGAGGTTCCTGCCAACGTGGACGTTGCACCACATCCAGCCGATATCGACCGCGCCGATATTGCCCTCGGTGGTGATGATACCCGCGACCGTGCCGCTGACGCGGATGCGGCCCATATCCTGGATGGCGTTTTCCTCGGAAGTGAAAACGTTCATCAGGTAGTCCGACAGGGCGGTTCCGCGCCCGAAGGTCCCGGTACCCCAGAAGAACTTCGAGCTCTGCGGACTGCTGCTGAGCCCCCTGGCGACGTCGGTGGTCTCCGACAGCGTGCCGTCGACAACCTCCGTCAGCGTGGCCGTCGCCGGATTGAGCGTGAAGAGCTGCCCGGGGCTGATGCCATACATGCTCCCCGGGTTGTAATTGGCCACCACGATATCCGGAACCTCGTCGCCGTTGAGATCGTCCAGCACGACGGAGCGAGATCCGCTCGCCATGGCGTACTCGCGATAGCCCAGGAACACGCCGTTGCCGATGCCCATCAGCACCGAGGCGCTGCTGCCCACGTCGCTGACCGCGACGATGTCCAGGATTCCGTCGTCGTCCAGGTCGCCCAGCGCGAGAGACTCCGGCGAATTCGCCACGGCGGCAACGTCCAGGCCGGACAGCGTGCCGTCGCCCCGACCCTGAAGCAGAGAGACGGTCGCGTCGTCGTAGTTGGCCACCACCACGTCGAGCAAGCCGTTGCCGGTAATATCGCCGATGGCCACGTCTGACGGGTTGTCCCCGACGTCGTACACCACCTGCGGGTCGAACGTGCCGTCCCCGTTGCCCTGCAGCAACGAAATCGTGTCGCCGTCCCCGTTGGTCACGATGATATCGGGCGACCCGTCGAGGTTCATGTCGCCGAGGGCCACCGCCGTGCCCCGATCGCCGATGGTATACGGCACGGCCGCCTGGAACGTCCCGTCCTCGTTGCCCAGAAGAACGGAGACGGTGTCCTCGTCGATCTCGTTGTTCGCGTTGCTGTTGACAACCACGAGGTCGAGGATAAGGTCGCGGTTCAGGTCCCCCACGGCGATGTCAACGGGCAGGTAGCCGACGTCGTAGACATCGCCGATCTCGCCTACGCTGAATTCCTTCGGGGGCAGCAGGGAGTCATCGAACGTGCCGTCCCCGATCCCGGGCAGAACCGACAAGGTCTCGCTGTTGTAGTTGCCCGTAATCAGGTCCAGGTAACCGTCGCCATCGGTATCGCCGAGCATCACGGAGACGGGGCCGTCGCCCACGGCCTGGGTCGGCGGGACCCTCGCCGTGAACGTGCCGTCGCCCACGTAGATCCCCGTCGCCGCCATGGCCGCGTCCGGCGTGCCCAGCAGGACCGAGACGCTGTCGCCTTCTTCGTTGGCGACCACGAGGTCCACCACGTCGCTACTGTCCACCGTCCCGTCGCCGTTGTCGTCGTCCAACTGCCCCAGGTAGGCCGACGTCGGGTAGGCACCCACGTCGAACCTCGTTTCCGGCCCGAACGTGCCGCTCCCCGAGCCCAGGAGCACGCTCACGCTGTCGTCGTAGTAGTTGGTCGTGATCAGGTCCAGGTTGTCAGCGGCGTTGACGAAGCCATCGCCGTTGTCGTCGGTCAACTGCCCGAGAAGGACCGCCACCACGCCGTACCCGACCGACACGTAGGGCGGATCGGCTGCGGTGAACGTCGCGTCTCCGTCGCCCAGCAGGATCGCCACCGAGCCGAAGGCCAGGGAGACGGTAAGGTCGAGCCGCCCGTCGCCGTTCAGGTCGCCCAGGGCCGCGTCGGTCGGCAGGAAGCCCGCGTAGCCGAGGTCGGGGCGTTCGGACACCTCGGCAAAGATGCCCCCGCCGTCGTTCTCCAGCACGGTCAGAAAGCTCTCGCCGTTGTTGACCACGACCAGGTCGGAGATCGAATCCCCGGTCAGGTCCGCCATGATCACGTCGATCGGGGCGTATCCGACGTCGTATTCCACGGCGTCCAGGAACGAGCCGTTGCCCTCGCCCATGAGGACCGAGATGGTGTTGTCGGCGTTATTCGCCGTGACGACGTCCAGGAAGTCCAGACTGTTGATCGCCCCGTCGCCGTTGTCGTCGTTGAGTTGCCCGACGCTTAGCCCCTGCGGGGAGGTCCCGACGCTGTAGAACATGACCTCGTCGACATAGCCGTCCTCGGACCCGAGGAGCACGGCGATCTGGTCGCTGTCGGGGTTCACGACAACGATATCGAGGTAATCGTCGCTGTCGATGTCGTCGTCGAGGTCGTCGTCGTTCAACTGGCCGACCCAGATCTCCCCGGGAGCCGCCTGGGCCAGGAATGACCCCTCGCCGGCACCGAACAACACGGTCACCGTGCCGACGGCCGTGCCGTCCCCGCGGTTTACCACGACGATGTCCAGGAACCCGTCACGGTTGATCTCCGCGATATAGGCGGCCACCGGCGCGTCCCCGACCTCGTAGGTCACCTGCGGCGCAAAACCGGTCAGCGCCCCTAAAACCGTCTCGCTGAGGATCACCGAGATGCTGTCGTCAAGCTCGTTGACCGTAACAATGTCGTTGAAGCCGTCTTCGTTCAAATCAGCCAGATTCGCCAGGTAGGGCCCCGTGCCGACCGCGTAATCGGACCGCAGCCCGAACGTGCCGTCGCCGTAGCCCGGCACGGTCGAGACGTAGCCCGACTCGAAGTCCATGCCCTCGATGTTGGCCGAGAGCAACCCGATGGACGTCACGGCGCCCGTCCCGTCCAGATCGAAGAGGAACAACTCGTACGGTATCGCGTCGGCGCTGACGCCGTAGATCACGTCCGAGGTCGCCACCGAGATCGTCGTGACGTCGGTCACCGCCAAGGGGCCCTCGATGCGCGAGACGACGTTCACGTCGGGCACCAGCCCCACCCGGTCGTCGATGATCACCAGGTGCGTCTCCTCGGTGCCGCCCCCGTCCAGCGGGTCGACAGTCGGCACGAGGCTCTTGACCTTCCCGACGGCATACAGGTGGCCGTCGGGGTCGTAGTCCATGGCGTAGACCTCGTCGTAGTACCAGAACGGGTGATCGGAGTCTTCGTCGAACAGCACCGTCTGGGTGTTCACCTCGCCGGCGCCGTCGGAGACGATCAGTGCCGAGGACAGCGGGATGGCCGTCAGGCGGTAGCCCTGATCGTCCTCAATCAGCACGTCGCCTTCCTCGTCGAAGAGGTGCGGCACGCCGTCGTCGGCGATGTAGACGAACGAGTCGGACACCAGATTCCCGTCGCTGTCGTAGTAGCTGACGAGCTTGTCGGTGGACCAGAGATATCCCGGGCGCTGATCCGAGTAGGTCAGGCTGGTCAGGCTGGCGATGTGCGTATCTTCCCCAACGATGTACCGGTTCACGTTGTCGAGGAACGAGGCCACGCCGGTCGCCGGCTCGATGGTATACAGTTGCGACTCCGGGGGATCGAAGATGCCCGGCGTCGCGCCCTCCGCCGAGGCCGTCACGCCGAACAGGGCCTGGTCGCCGTTGTTCGCCGTGATCCACTCGATGCCCACGAACGGGTCCGTGTTGCCTATGATCTCGAGCTCCCCGCCGAACGATCCGTCACCGTTGCCGAGGATCACCGAGACGGTATCGTCGCCGGCGTTGGCGCTGAGCAGGTCCAAGTGGCCATCGCCGTCCAGGTCGATCAGCACCATCGATGTCGGGCTCAGCCCGACAGGATAGGCCAGGTTGCCGCCGAACGTCCCATCTCCATTGCCCAGACGGGCCGAGATGGTATGGCTGCCGGCGTCGGCCGTGAACGCGTCCCAGTTCCCGTCCTCGTTCAGGTCGCCGACGTAGACGAACTGCGGGTCGACGCCGACGTACACGTCTGTCGGGGCCTGGTACGTTCCGTCGCCGTTGCCCAGGAGAAGAGAGACGGTGCTCTGCGTCGTGCCGTCCCCGACATTCGACGTAATGATGTCGAGGTTCCCGTCGCCGTCGAAGTCGGCCACGGCCACGCCGGAGGGCGCCTCGCCCGTGACGAACCAGTTCCTCAGCGTGTAGCTCGTGACGTCTTCGAAGGTCCCGTTGCCTTGGCCCAGCCGCACCGAAACCGACTCGCTGATCCGGTCGCCGGTAATTATGTCCAGGATATCGTCGCCGTCCAGATCGGCCAGCGCGCCGCCCACCGGTCCGTCGCCCATGCCGTACGTCTCGTTGGCCCCGGGCGCCAGGAACGTGCCCCGCCCTTCGTTGATAAGGACCGAGACCGTGTCGTCGATCTCGTTGGTGACCACGATGTCGGGCACCGTGTCCCCGTCGACGTCGTCGAGGGTGAGCCCTCCGGGGTTTCGCCCGGCGAGATACCGAAGCGGCGCCGAGAGCGTCCCGCCCGTCCCGAAGAGGACGGACACGCTGTCGCCCGACCGGTTGGCGGTGATGACGTCCAGCGAGTCGTTCCCGTCCACGTCGATCAGCGCCACGTCCATGGGACGCTGCAGGGGCAAGGTCACGTCGCCCTTGATGTCGTAGGGCGTCTCGGCGGCGAACGTCCCGTCTCCGTTGCCCAACAGCACGGACACCGTGTCGTCACCCGAGTTGGCGACCACCGCGTCCAGGACGTCATCGTCGTCCATGTCGCCCAGGGCCACGCCCTCCGGCGCGACGCCAACGTCGTAGGTGTTGCCCACAAGCAGGCCGCCCACCGCGTTGCCCAAGAGAATGGTGACCGTGTTGTCGCCGCGGTTGCTTACCATGAAGTCCAGGAAGCTGTCCGTGCCCGAGTTGATGTTCCCGGAACTGATGCTCCTGGGGTTGCTTCCGACGACCACGACCGTCGGCGCGCCGAACGCGCCGGCCCCGTCGCCCAGGCAGTACGTCACGTCGTCGCTGCCCTGGTTGACCGTGATGACGTCCAAATCGCCGTCTCGGTTAATGTCGGCCAGCAGAACATCGACCGGCTGGTCTCCCACCGCGTAGGTGATGCGCCCGGTGAAGGCGCCGTTGCCGTCTCCCAGCAGGACCGAGACGGTATCGCCGTTCTGGTTGGCGGTCACGACATCCAGGTTCGCGTCGTTGTTCAGCAGTCCGACCGCGACGGCCTCGGGCCCGTAGTCCTGATGCTCGACAAACCCGCCGAGCCCATCGCCCATCAGGACCGACACGGTGTCGTTGTTCGCGTTGGAGGCGATCAGGTCCAGTTCGCCGTTGTTGTCGACGTCCGCCAGGACGACGAAGGACGGCTGCCCGGCCGTGGCCACCGTGCCATTGGCGGCAAACGTCCCGTCGCCGTTGCCCAGGAACACGGAGACCGTGCTGTCGTCCTCATTGGCGACGACGAGGTCCGGGTTGGCGTCGTTGTCCAGCAGCCCGACGGCGGCGCTCGTCGGCATCGTGCCGACCGTCAACGTTGCCCTCGCCGTGAACGTGCCGTCCCCGTCGCCCGTCAACACCGAGACCGTCCCAGCCGCCTGATTGACCACCACCAGGTCCAGCACCGTATCGCCGGTCAGGTCCGTCAGGCTGAGGAACACCGGCCCGCTGCCAACGGCGATGAGGTCGTCCGGCGCCGCGACGGCCGTGAAGCCGCCGACCCCGTCCCCGAGAAACACGGAGACCGTGTCGTCGTTCTCGTTGGCGACCAGGAAGTCCGGGATCGTATCGCCGTTGATGTCCCCGGAAACGACCGACCTCGGACCGCTTCCCACGTCCACCGCGATCTGGCCAGTCATGTCGATCACGTCGTCGAGATCGTCGGCCGTCCCCCGGTCATCGATGGTGGCCGGGTCCAGCACGAAGAGCTGGTTATTGGTCGGATCGACGGCGTAGAACATCTCGTCGACGTCGTTGTAGGCGACGGAAGACAACGCGGTCGGGCCCACCACCCTGCCCAGCCTGGTTACCTCGCCGGTGCCCTCGTTGATCGTGACCAGCCAGGCGCCTTCCGGCGCTGCCGGCAGGCCGATGGTGTCCAGGTCGGCGATCCTCGCCAGGCCGTAGAGAATCTCGTTGTTGTTGTTCGGGTCCGCGGGGTCCTCCGGGACGAACTCCAGCCCGGTAATGTCGGCGAATCCGAAGGTCGGCTGGGTGGAATCCCAAAGAGCCCCCATCACGCTGGCCCGCCCGTCGGCCGCCACCCGCACCAACGTGCCCTCGACCGCGATCATCCCCAGCCGCAGGATCGTGCTGTCCTCCATGACGGTGTAGAACCGCCCGGGCAACGCCGGATCGTACGCCAGGCTCTCTGCAAACGGGGCCATGCTGTCCCCGAGGTTCGTGCAGATGGTGCTCGTGGTGTCCAACTGGCTCAGATCGACGTGGTACAGTTGCCGGTCCTGGGTAATGGCGTAGAGCGTCTCGCCGATGAACTCCAAGCCAACGATCGTCTGGAGCGAATTGTTGTTCGCGGGCTCGTCGATGTCCCTCAACTCGAAGTTGGCCAGATTGACGGCTCCGGCGACCCGATCCCCCTCGGCGACGGTGATTTCCCCGGTAGCGGGGTTGACCCGCACGAGTTGGTTCGCGCCGGTCGTCGCGTAGATCTGCAGCCCTTCAACCGTATCGAACCGCATGGCGGCGGCGGTCAGGCCCGACTGAGGCAGGACATTGGCGCCCCAGGGAGAGTCTTCGGCCGTATTCAGGACCGCCACGCGCGTGAAATCGACGGTGTCCCTCACGCCGGTCGGCACGGCCACCCGAACAAGCGAGAGCTGCCCGTCGAGACTGCTGGTGGCCAGTCCCCAGATCTCCCCGGACGTCACGCCGGGGCGCGTCGTCAGGGCGATGAAGTCCGTGAAGGTCTGCCCGGAGTTCTGGGCGTCGGCGACCAAGCCCATGTTCTCGGGCTCCTCGCCGATCTCGATCCGCAGGAACTCGCCGGTCGATTCGTCCACGCCGTAGAAGATGCCGTCGTGGCCCGTCAACGTACGCACGTCCGTCCCGACGGCGATCGGGTTGCCCGCACGGTCATTCCCCGTGTTGACGACGATGATCCGCCGCTCGTGATCGGCAACGTACGAGACGCCGAACTGGTCCATGGCGATCGCCTGGATGTCGTTGCCGATATCGCCGGTGTCGGACTCGTTGACGATGTCGCTGATGAACGGGCTGCTGTCGACGGCGTAGATGTTTCCGTTCGCGTCGGCGGCCACGCCCCCGACGTCCAACCCCAGCGGGCTTCCCGAGGACAGGCGGAAAATCTCGTCGGAAATCGTGATGCCCGCATTCAGTCCGGGGTACGGCGGCGAGCCGGGATAGACCCCCGTCTGCTGAACCTGGCTCTCCTGCCCGTCGCCCCAGCCCCAACCCCAGAGATCGATCTCGCCGTAGACGCCCACCCATCGCGTCTGGAGCTGGTCGTCGTCCTCCGGCGCATGCCGGGCCCCGACCAGAATCGAGCCGCCCCCGTCCGAGCTGACGACGACCGGCGGGTTGGCGTTCGAGGCATACAGGTAGCTGCCGATGCCGGCGAGGTTCGCCACGACCCCGTTCCACTCGTCGACGCGGTTGTACCACGCCTCCGTGCCGCCCGGCTGCGTGAACGGCCGGGCCGGGTCCGGCGGGGTCAGCTTGGTGATCGTCAGCCGCGTGTCCGACGAACAACTCGCCACGTAGATCGCGAAGATCTCCGCCTCGCTGCCGTACGTGATCCCGACCTGGTAGCCGTCGGCGTCGGTATACGTTTCGCCCCGGTTGTTCCAGACGTACGTGTTGTCGGCTTGGCGCGTGACGGTCTCGGTCGGAACGGGCCAGCCCACCGTGTCGGTCGGATTGCCGTTGTAGAAGCCCGGCAGGTCGACCACGCCAAAGTGCGCATGGTCCGCGAAGATCTCCACCACGTCCTCGCGTTCCCCAACGAGCGTGATGCGGCAGGTCTCGTTCTGGCTGTTCTGATAGATGAAGAACTCTCCGCCACGGAGAGTGGTCAGCAACAGCCGGTCTTCGAGACCTTCAAAATGCGGTACGGATCGGGCTCCCTCATCCTGATCGAAATGCCGTGCCATAATTGCACTCCAAAAGCAGCCTACGGACTCCGCCGGGCTCGTATTCCACCCGAAGGCCGTCGGCGCGCAGAAACCCGCCGACACCACCGGGATGCATGGCCAATTGTACTTGCCGTCAAGACGGGTGTCAAAATGATTTCTTGCTCAAGACTTCCCGAGATGAAAGGACACACAAACTCTTCTCTAGACTTCCATTAGCCTCTTT
>Ga0272442_10005376_pt1 | contig 17127 bp, 17 predicted proteins | sample SSMForm2O_FD_200262 | JGI IMG/M metagenome (GOLD analysis project Ga0272442, IMG submission 200262) | Marine sediment archaeal communities from Little Sippewissett salt marsh, Falmouth, MA, United States - SSM-Form-2O | ecosystem: Environmental > Aquatic > Marine > Wetlands > Sediment ... | reverse complement strand
TGCCGCCCAGTTCATCGATCCCGCAGGGATCGCCGTCTTCATGGGAATGGATGTACGCGACCTGGGCTGGTTCGATGCCGCTTACGCTCCACCCTTCGCCCCGGTCTGGAATGCTCTGATTTCCGCGGCATTCAAGTCCGGACGCTGACCCGAAACCCAAAAAAACCGGAAGATCGCTCTGGAAGGTATCATCTCCGGAAAGAAATTCGATTTTGCACTCCCACACGAATTCCGCTATGATGGCTTTCACCACGCGCGGGATGGGAAATATTTACCCGCTGAATCCGAGAGGAAAAGGACATGGAAATTATTTGGCTTCTGGTTATCGGACTGGCCGCCGGCGTTCTTTCCGGCCTTTTCGGCATCGGCGGCGGAGTCCTGATCGTTCCGGGATTAATCCTGATCTCCGGATTCTCCCTGGTTCAGGCTACCGGTACTTCCCTGGCGGCTATTCTGCTGCCGGTCGGCATCCTGGGGGTGCTGGTCTACCGGAAAGCCGGGATCATCGACCTCCGGGCCTCTATCCTGATCGCCGTTGGTTTAATGAGCACGGTGGCGGTGGGCGCCTGGATGGCCAATACTTTGCCCGCCGACTTCATGAAACGGCTCTATGGGGCCTTTTTGCTTTATGTAAGTTGGAGGTTCATCAATCCTCTCGACCTCTTCTCTCGAATACGCGGGATTCAAACGACCTCCAGACCGGAATCCGGGGAATTCCCTCGACCCTCCGTTCCCATCCTTCTGGGAGTCGGTCTGATCGCCGGCGTCCTATCCGGTCTGTTCGGCATCGGCGGCGGCAACATCATCGTTCCTATGCTCACGACCTTCCTGGGTTACCCTGCCAAGCGAGCTATCGCAACCTCCTTAGGAGCCTTGCTCCCCCCGATCGGACTTCCCGGCGTGCTTTATTATTCCCACGCCGGCACCCTGGATCTCTTGACGGCGATTCCGGTTGCGGGCGGACTCTTTCTGGGCGTAGTATTCGGAGCCCGCTTTACGCTGAAGCTGCCCACAAAAACCGTCAAACTGCTCTATGGGCTTTTTCTCCTGTTTGTGTCGATCCGCTTTCTCATCAGCTGATCAGGAAATCATTCAGAGATATTTCCGAGTACCGCAAAATCCACCCCATCTTGATTGGCTTCATGGGAAAAAATCAATAGATCGCAATAACCTGCTGGAAAATCCGCCCTTGCGCAGACGATCCCACCGTATAATAATATTGCAGTGCACCGCGGCATTGGATTAAATCCTCGGCTTAGGGATAATGCACGGGAAGGATAGGATGCAATATCAAACGACTACCGCCCCTTGGTGGGCAGCGCTTACCGTATGGGCTGTCGTGAATACCGTTAATGTGCTGCAGGCGTTGGGATTTCTTTCGCGTGTACGCACCGGCGGCATGGCGATCAATCACCTCCTTGGCTATGTGATGATCGGGCTCGCCGTCCCTGCGGCCCTGACTCTTGCAGCTTTCGCTCACGCTCAAGCCGGCTGGCTGCAGTGGATTGGGCCTGCGGTCTACCTCGTTTTCATCGGGCTCATGGTCGTTGTGGACTATATCCGACCGGTCGAGTTCCGGTCTCCAATCCGCTGCGGCATCTTGGTCCCCTATCTTGTGCTTTTTTTTGGCGCAATCCTACTGATGGGATTGCCGATGTTCCGTCAGAACCGACAATTATGGCTTGTTACGGTGGTGACCACGGGATTTTTACTGGTTTCAATGGTTATAGCAATGCGCAAGGGCGTTGCGTAAAATTGCAGTCATAACCGTGAGGAACCGCTGGAACGATCGGTTTATGGAGTCCCGCTCACTGCCGCTTTTGTCGTTTCATCTCGCAAAGTCATGAAGGGCCGGAGAAACGATAGAATGAACAATCCAGCGGATTGTAAAGATCGGATCTTTAGGTTACCATTGGATTCGCTTTATTCCACCCCGAAATCCTATTTCGGACAGATTGATCGAGACCATGAAAGAGCAGAATAACAATCGCTTCCGACCAAGAGCATTCCTTTCGCTTACACTTTTCTTTGCTTTTATCTTACTGGCATTCTCAGGATTGGCGCTTTATCTGCGGCCCGAGGGGAGCGTCGCCCGTTGGATCGATTGGCGTCTGCTGGGTCTGAATAAGAGCGGTTGGGAAGGAGTTCATACCCTGTTCTGTATCACCTTCATGGTGACGGCGGTAACTCACCTGATCTGGAACTGGAGAGCGCTTTCTCGATACATACGGAAAAAAGCGGCCCGGAGCCTTCGCCTACGCCGGGAACTGCCGGCCGCGCTCCTTCTGGTGAGTGGGGTGCTGCTGGTGGCTGTTCTCCGGACACAGCCTTTAACGAAAGTGATGGAATGGCGCGCGACAATCAAGCATGGAAGCAACCTGGTGCAAATCCCCCCTCCGGAAGCGGATTTCGAGAAAAGGCCATTGACCGAAATAGCCGCTTACAAGCACATCCCCATCGAACTTCTGCTGGAAGCGCTCCGGAAGCAGGGATTGGATGTCCCCTCCGCCGAATTATCCCTTCTGGACATCGCCAACCATAATCGCCTGTCACCGCAGGATCTTTACAGCCGGATCCTCCAGGTCTTCCGGGAAAAACAATAAAAATCAGGCCTACCCGGGAATCAGAACTCAATTTGTCTATCTATAAAAGTGAGAACGGCAGGCCTCATCTTCAGATGCAATGGGATTCTTCCATAATCAAGCTATCCGCCGCCGAAGCAAAAAGAGCGCTTCAAGCAGGAACCCCCTCGGTGAGAACTTGTGATTTCGAGCTCACTGGAGGCTACTTGGAGATTGGAGCATTGATGCTGAAAGAGAAAGAGATCGATGTGCTGGTCCGATGCATACGAAAAGTACTGCAATCTTAAAGACGCCCTTAAAACGGGATCACGCGGAAGAGAAGAAGATTGGAATGAAAAACCCTCTATTCAAAATTGGCGGCGGGTGATGATGACGCAAGCGATGCCGGTGGGATCGGCAGCCATCCCATGCCGCCTTCCTGAGTTCTGACAAACCAATGGCCTTCATATTCACCCAGGATCTCGACGCCTTCTCCGGCATCCACCAATCCTATCTCGGCGGCATCTTTTAGAGGATTTTGTCTGATGGTTTGGTCGGTCGTGACATTACGTTGTTGAAGGATTTCCCGTATCGATTCAACGCCAACAGCCGGGATATATCCGGATACGCCGTCCGGAAGCAGGACACGATATCGTTCCCCCGCGGCGGCCAATACCTTAACGGGCACATGTCGAGCCAAGGATGTCAGGGACTCCGCCCGGGATTCCGGTGACACTCTCAATGTCAAGGCTTCAGGTTTTGACCTCATCCACTGCCCCAGAATCTGAACATCCGCAGTGACCTCCGGCGGTTCGCTTTCCATCCGAGTGATAAAATAATGAGGATCGAGAGGTCCTTCTCCTCGAGAGTAAATACCGAAGTGCAGATGAGGCGGAGTTGTGCGGGCATTTCCGGAATTGCCAACGGTCCCGATGACCTGTCCGGCATCCACCCAGTTCAGCGGTTGGACATCCTGACTCTCAAGGTGGGCAAAGTAAAGGTAAAGCGAACGCGTGTAGTCGGCAAGCCAAATATAACGACCGCCGATACCTCCCTCTTTCACAACTTGAACATAGGCCCTGCTGGGAGCCATCACAGGTGTGTGACGGGGAGCGAAGATATCGACTCCATGATGGCTCCGCCGACCGCCGTCACGGGGTGCTCCGAAACCGCTGCCTATCGAACCGCGATACTGCTCAGCCAAGGGAAAGTTCAATGCCGCGGCATTGCGGATCGTAACCGTATAACGGCCTCCGCGCAGCAGTTCCGTCTGCAGACGCAGGACATACCGGGCATCGCGGCGAGGTTCGAATTCCAACCGGTTTTCATCTTTATCCGCGCTGGCGACATGCACCCATCCTCGCGAGTTGATAGGCTCCACGCGGAAAAGATCGATGAAGAGCCTGGCGAGCCGGCTTCCCTGAAAATCCACCTCGACCTCGATCCTCTGACCCCGCTTGACTTCAAAACGATAGGCAACCGCCGATGCCTCGGCGGGATCGACATAGAATATCTCCCGGAACGGGATTGGGATCTCGATAGGATCATCTACGGCTTTGTCGGCGGCCGCAATCCAATCCCTTCCCAGAGCGGTATCGATAAGCTCAGCCTGCTGCAGAGAATGGCAGTAGGCATCATGTGCATTTTTCGGTTTGTATGGTTCCGGAACTTTTTCCCGCCGGCAGCCGCTAAAAAAAAGCAGCATAATCATCAGCCAACAAGCGGAAATAGGCTTGTATCTCATGATGTTTTCGTTTCCATTAACCCGTGGATTTAAACGGAGATGCATATCATAAAGACGGGCCGGGAGAGTTGAACAGCGAGGGCAGCTCGATCCGCCGCGGTCCTTTTTTCAGTTCCTCGGCAAGATCCATGACCACAACCTCATCGAAATTTCTGAGGTTATAGACATGAATAAGCCCTTTCTTCAGGTTATAAATATTGGAATAAACCGTCAGTGCCCTCCCTTCCTGATGAGTTGCATCAAGGGTTCGCCGGACGAGGTCCAAGCTCAGCTTGCCAACTTGGGAAAGGATCTTATCGGCTGTACGATACCGCCGGCAGGGATAATCGTCGCCTTCGACATTGGACATAACAAAGTTGGTCGCGATCTGATACCACTTTTCACTGGTCACAAACTGCATGCCGTCACGGCCATATTCAACGACCATGGAAGCGCCCGACCGGTCCGCCACCGGAAAACGGGCACGTTCCAGCGAAGGATGATTAGACTTCTCAAAAAAAACCTTAACATCTTCGCAGGTGGCGCAGGTACCCAGGATGACCATCATCGTGTTTCCTCTGAAAGTCGGTTTATCGGGATCCGGCCGCCACCCGGTGGGAGCCAGCGCATTCCCATCGACAAACAAACCCCGGTCGTTCATCCCTCCCTGAACCGGAGAATCGTCATATCCGAAGACGATCCGCCCATAATACTTCTCGGTCGCGGGAATGAAATTCACGATGGTCTCCGGGTGATTCCGGTCTTCATTGTTCCCGGCCAGTACGAGGCCGTTCTGGGAAGCCATGACGATGGTACAGCCGAAAGCATTGGAACCGCGGCGTTTTTTGCGCGCATTTTCCACGGCGGTTCGGATAGCCTCACAGACTTGCTCCCGGTAGTATTTGCTCCTTACGGTTGTAATGAGGTTTCCATCGACCACGGGAGGTGGAGCATCCGATTTTTCTTCAATATCCTTGAATCCTATAAATTCGGCCCCCGCATTTATATACTCTTGGGCGTAATCCGGGTGACCGGTGATCCTCCGGTTCCGGACAACCCCCGCTTGGGAAAGGAGCCGTACTCCCCGGCAGAAACCCGCCAGAACGATTCCTTCCCGGGCGGCCTCGCGAAGGAGCGCCAGCGTTTCAGGATCGTTGATAAGATTCCGATGAGACTGCCCGGGCAGGATCACAACCGCATCGTAGTCCTTTACCGAGGAGACTTCCGATACAAGTCGATCCATTTTGAGGCTCTCCACCCCGGTCGCTTTCCGGGCGAACGCACAGGGGGCAAGTTCCGCTTTTACGGAGGCCAAGTCCAATTCCCATCCATAGGACAGGAAAAATTCTTTAATGTTCGGTTTTTCGTCTTCGATGTTCCAGTTAGCCCCCCAGAGATCGTCGGCAAGCAGGAGAATGCGGGGGGAGCCCTCTTCCCCGGCTTCAGGAGTTTGCCCGAATGTCGCTGTTCCCGATATGATAAGCAGGCAGACGCCAAAACCCGCCAGGCCCCTAATGATGCGGCGCCGGTGGGCTGATGATGAGCTTTTTCCCGAAACACACGTATTTTCTCTCATAATGAACCTCCGCCACTCCTCCTGCCGATCGATATCCCTTACAAGTCACCCGCATTCAAGAGGCAAGGTGAAAGAATCGCCCGTCATCGTCCGCACAAAAGGACAACGCCACTGCAGAGACGGGTCAATATTCATCGCAGTGGAGGAAAACTTCATAGAAAACGTCACCTTGGTTTCTCCCTCCTTTTCATACGAATAAATTCTGCCTGGGTTTGATTCTTTTAATAAATAGACCATCCTGCTTGGAGGGATTCTCATCTCACGAGTCGGCTGCTTGCACTATATTTGTGTTTGAGATATAATGTTTTTTAAACAACAGGAAAATAAAATAGTCAAAGCGAATTGTTTTTCCCTCCCGAACGATAATATCCTCTGACATCTATCCACTCATGTTTTATAACAACTAAAAGGTTACTAAATGAATTTTAATGAATTGAAACTCGATTCCCATCTCCTTAGAGGGATTGCGGATAGAGGCTATACAAAGATGACGGCCGTCCAGGAGCAAACCTTAGCCATAACGTTAAGGGGAAGAGACGTGACGGTACAATCACAAACAGGAACCGGTAAAACAGCGGCTTTTCTGATCACTCTTTTTGACCGGATGCGAAAAAATGACGTACCGCAAGGAGGAAAAGCCCTGATCATGGTTCCAACCCGTGAGCTAGCCGTCCAGATAGAAAAGGAAGCACTTCTCCTGAACCGCCGAATGGGATTCACCATCGGCAGCTTTTTTGGAGGAGTGGGTTATGCAAAACAGTTGGCACAATTGAAAAAAGGCCTGGACATCGTCATTGGTACCCCGGGAAGGTTGATGGATTTAAGCGCACGAGGCTACTTGAACTTGAGAGACATCAAAATTCTGGTTATCGATGAGGCCGACCGTTTGTTCGATATGGGATTCCTTCCGGACATCCAAAAGCTGCTGCAAAAGATGCCACCCCGTAATAAACGCCAAACCATGCTTTTCAGTGCAACATTGAACCGAGTATCTCAAAGAATCGCCGCCGAGTACTTGAACAATCCCACGCCGGTTGAAATCACGCCTGACAGATTGACTGTCGATAATATCTGTCAAGAAATTTATCACGTAAAAAGCCATATCAAAATAAATCTCATGTTGGGGATCCTTAAAACTCAAGCTCCTCAGAATGCTTTGATTTTCACGAATATGCGGCATGTGGCATTCCGCTTGTCCAAGAGACTGCAGCTTAACGGCTTCCACAGCCAATATCTAACCGGAGACCTGCCTCAAAAGCAAAGGCTGAAGGTCATTGATAATTTCAGGGCTGGAAAGTTTGCGATCCTTGTCGCAACCGATGTCGCCGCCCGCGGCCTCCAGATCGACGACCTGGAAATGGTTATCAACTTCGATCTTCCCCAAGATTGTGAAAATTATGTACATCGGATCGGGCGGACAGCCCGAGCGGGAAATTCCGGTAAAGCCATATCCCTGGCTAGCGAAGGCACAGCCGGTCACCTCGATGCCATAGAATCCTATATCGGCATGAAAATCCCAGCCCTTGCGGCCGAGTTCGAGCTCTATGAAACCGACTCGAGCGAAGGATACAAGTTCGAATCCACACACCAAAAGCATGGATCAAGAAGATACGCATAAGACAAAACTCTTATTTACGGAATCTTCTCTTATATAAAATAATACGGCATAAGAAAATAATCCGTCACGCAGCGTATTTAGAAAGCCGGTCTTTCCTTCCTTTAATCAGACGTGTTCGATGTCCGTATGGTTGGAAATCTCGGAATTGGCTGTACAGAGGTCCCCAACCGACAGTTTATGAATATCATCGTTTCCGGTCATCCGGGCGAAATGACGCAGTTCCTCCGTCGAAACCTTCAGAAAATTTTCCAGCTGCCGTGCGGAGTTTTCAATATTGAATCGTGCCCGCAGCTCCGGATCCTGGGTCGTGATCCCCATGGGACATTTTCCGGTATCGCAGATTCTGTATTGCTGGCAGCCGATTGCCATCAGCGCCGCGGTTCCCACCGCGACGGCATCCGCCCCAAGAGCCAAAGCCTTGGCAAAATCCGGTGAGATACGCAGACCACCGGTGATGATCAGGCTGATATTACGGATGTTTCTCTCCCGTAGAAAACGCCGGGCGCGGTATAGGGCAAACAGACTGGGAATTGATGCGGCGGCCTTGATGAATTTGAGCGCCGCTCCGGTGGCCCCGGCTCTTCCGTCGATGGTGATGAAATCCGGTTTTGCCGGAATCGCCGCCTCAAGATCCGCCTCGATGTTGCCTGCCGCAAATTTGACACCCACGGGTTTCCCGCCCGAAATCTCTCGCAGCCAGCCGATCTTTTTCTTCAGATCTTCAGTGGAACCGATGTCCTCGAAGCGGGCTGGGCTGATGATGTCTTCCCCTTCACTGAATCCTCGGATCGCGGCGATCTCCGCTGTGACTTTGGTGCCGGGAAGATGTCCTCCCATACCGGGTTTGACCGACTGACCGAACTTGATCTCGACAGCGTCGACTGTCTTCATGTTCTCTTCATTGACACTGTATCGATTGGGTACGTACTCGAATATATAGCGGTAGGCGCTTTCACGCGACTCGGGAAGAATCCCACCCTCACCCGAGCACATGGCGGTTTTTACGGACGCACTGCCTCGAGCCAGAGCGATTTTCGCCTCTTTGGAGAGGGCGCCGAAAGACATATGGGTGACAAAGATCGGAGTTTCCAGAACCATGGGGACAGCGGCCCCGGGGCCGATCACGGTCCGGGTCGAAACCGGCTCATTTTCATTCAAAGGGGGTTTAGCGAGCTGCGCTCCCTTGATCTGGATTTCATCCCAGGATATCACCGGAAGTCGGGTGCGCATTGGCTCGATGATGGATGTCCCGGTTTCGGCGACGACATGGATATCGGCCATGTGGGATTCCGTATCGTCGGAAAGCCGACGGAATGGATCCTCGGCGGCGAATGAGCCCTCCGTTTGAGAGGAGGGCTCACTAATATCGGAAGCCGTATCATTAGATTTCTCAAAAAGATCTTTCCCCGATTCACACACCGGGCAAACCCAGTCCGCCGCAACATCTTTCCATTCTTGGTCTTCCCGAGCTTCATCGTAAAGGGTGTCGCAGACTGAACACTTGTAAATTCCCATGATGGACCTTTTAGAAACTCAAATTTGCGGGTTCGTAGTATTCACGGGGATGTGCACATCCGGGACACTTGGCCGGGGGCTCGGTTCCCTTGTGAGTATACCCACACACGCTGCATTTCCACTCAATCGGCTCCTCCCGCTTGAAAACGGTTCCATTTTCGACCATCTCCAGAATTTTCTGATACCGTTCCCGATGATGGGCTTCGATCTTGCCGATCTGTTTGAAGAGAACCGCCGCTTTCATATGGCCTTCCGCTTCCGCTTCCTTTGCGAATGTGGGATACATTTCCTGGGTCTCGTAATCCTCTCCTCCGATAGCGGCTTTCAGGTTGGCGGCTGTATCCCCGATCCCGTTGAGAAGTTCGAAATGATTTTTTGCATGCTGCTTTTCATTCTCCGCGGTTTCTTCAAATATTTTCGCGATGTAGCGGTAGCCTTCCTTGCGTGCGGCTTCGGCAAAATACGTGTACTTATTGCGAGCCTGTGATTCTCCGGCGAACGCAGCCTTAATGTTGTCTTCGGTTTTTCCCATGATTGTTCTCCTTTTTGATGATCTTTTTAGCATTGGACGAGGCAGACTGTTGGCTTTGGCATCGACGGCAGACTCCACTCAGTACAGCTTTTTTTGAGTCAACGGTGACGATTTCCCGAATGTTCTCGGGGATCTCCAGTGCGTCGAATCGCTCGTAATGAAAGTCGAAAATCTTGCCGCAAATCCGGCAGTGGAAGTGGTGATGGAGCTCCCTGTCCGGATCGAAACGACGGACGCCTCCGATTCCCTCCACCAAATTGACCAAGCCGATGTCAACAAAGGTCTGCAGAGTGCGGTTGACGGTGTCGTAAGAGATGTTCGGATGCCCGCGGCGAACCGCCCGGTACATGACCTCGGCTGATGGATGATTCCTTGCCTTGGCAAGCTCGTTATAAACGGCAATCCGCTGCGGTGTGATTTTGAGGCCGTGGCGATGACAATGGTCACAGAAAAAAGCCAGCTCCTCATCCCGTGCTTGATTTTGCATATGATTATTAAATAATATTTAATACTATTTGTCAACACCCTATTTCATTTTGCGCTGTTTTTTGGATTCATCGCATTCCATTTGCCGGAATGTGGTCATTCTTTTTTTATAAGCGGATTAAACTCGAGTTCATGCAAAAGAAAGAGCTTGGGGAAAACAAGAAAAGCCCTCTGAATATTAAAGCGGGAATCAAATTGTGATGACCCGATCCGCTTATAGTGCTATCCTTTGATTCAGAAGATCAGAGCCATGCGGAAAAATAAAGAAGCGGGAATTTCCGGGAGAGGATCCCTGAGACGAATGATCCACCGCCTGGAAGAAGCCTATCACGATGTCCCCTACTACAAACAGCATTTTGATGAGCACGGCATTGATCCCCGGGATATCCGCGGTTTTGCCGACCTGGTAAATATTCCCGAAACGCGGCGGGAGGATTTGATCCACTACGATCTTGCCACAAGAACATCCCGCAAGCAGGCCGGTAAATCACTTCTGACCTTTAACACCACGGGATCCACGGGAATTCCTTTGATAATCCTTAGGTCACCGAGTGAGGAATTCTTCTATCATTATCGGAGGTTCCGGATCCTGGCGCAATACGGGCTGCGGATGCAGGATAAAATGCTCAGAGTCGGCCCCCGGGTGCAGAATAAACGTCCTTTCCCCTGGAAGATACTCCAGTCGGCCGGACTCTTCCGCCAAAAACAGCTTAAACCGGACATAAGTCCGGAAACCATGTTGGATGCCATTCTCAGAGAAGCCCCCGACATCCTCACCGGCTATTCGAGCGCCGTATGCCGGATAGCCCGCTTGATGAACCAAAGAGGAGTTTCTTTCCCTCAGATGAAATTCGTGGTTACCGGCTCGGAAACCCTAACCCCCGTAATGCGCCGCACCATCAGCAGCGAATTTGCCCTTCCCGTTTATGACAACTATGAAAGCATGGAGTCGGGTCCTCTGGCTTGGGAATGCCCGGAAACCGGGCTCTATCATATCTGTGAGGACAATGTGATTCTGGAAGTCGACAGCGGCGGCCGACCGGTTGAGGACGGAGAAACCGGTGATGTTCTTGTGACAACGCTCAGGAACAGAACAATGCCTTTTATTCGCTACCGGCTGAACGACAGGGTGACAAAAGGACCGAACACCTGCCCCTGCGGGCTTCCGGTTTCGACTCTTCGCCGTATCGACGGCCGCAAACCGGATTTTTTGCGCCTCCCTCATGGGAGGGAGGTCTTTGCCTCCGTGCTGGACCACACCATCCAGGATCATTCCTCCTGGATGGCACAGTATCAAGTCGTTCAGGAAAGAGAGGATAAAGTGCTGCTGTGGGCCATTCCCTTGAGAAAACCGGAACCGGGAGAGTGCAAGGCATTGATTCGCTGTATGGAACGATTTCTTGGTTCGGAAGTTCAGTTCGATTTGCAGTTGATGGATGATCTGCCGCCCGGACCGGGCGGCAAATTCCGGATCCTCCGCTCACTTCTGAGATCGGAATACGACGCATAATTCACGAATGCCGTCCTGGCCGACTTATCCTGATGTAAATATTTAAATTGTGTGTTTATAATTACAGGAATCAAACACATAAGCGAATTACTGATAAACCACTTCAACCGAAGTTTCTGGAACAATGAAGAAATCACCGGTCTTTAATAATTTGTGGGGATATCCAATTATGAAATATTTGTAGGATCCGGATTCTAAATCGTACCAGACTGCTGATGAATCAGGCTTAAGCTCACGCGCGAAACGATCACTCTCCATTCCTTTAAATACAAAAGCGATGAGCTTAGAGGACTTGTTCGTAACGAGGAGATCCCCTTCATCGTATTGGGAGCAGCCGCTTTCGTCCGAGTGAGTGGTCAAGGTTGCCTGGAACAGAAATACGCATAGACAACCGGCTAGCAACAGCCTGAGTCTGGAGCCGTTTAATTTTATTTTTGTTCTCATCCCCCTTTTCCTGCTTATCACCCAAGGTAAAAGCCGATGAATGAATTAGATTAAATCCGGCCCTTTTTCTGAGAAACAAAGAGTAAATCCAGAATATCGCCAAGGCAATCATTATGTCAAGGCTCGATTCGATGCAGATCATTAGAATGTTTGATTAAGACCATTTATCCGCAATCATGAGCATCGACCACATTCATTCAAAGTCAGCGGCACGGGCATGCTCCTCTTTTCCTTGAATAATCCGGAAAGAATTCCAGTATACTTATAGAAAGAGGCTATGGAGGTTTGCATGGAAGAGCGAATATTATTTCTTGGCCTTGCGGCACTCACGATTATTTTTATTCTGCTTGTCCCACAGATGACAAGATTCCATATCAAGGTTCTTCGGATGCTGAAATGGAAAGGCTTGGCTGATTATGAGCAAAAGCATATCAAGCAAATCGCGGCATTTGTTCGGATCATCATGATCATCATTGTCATTTTTTTGATCGCTCTCGTACTAAATATATTGTAATTGATATCAATATTCCCTTAGCTTTATGGCTGTTTCAATACAACGCTCATCCTGAACGCCGTGATTTCACGTCTCTGGAATCCGGGATTTCAGAGCAGCTGATTTAATCCTGCCAGCTTCTTTCGAGCCTTCCCTCACTCAGAGATATCGAGAGCTGAATCATTTCAGCGTGTGAGGATTCTCTCAGAATACGTTATCGCGCTACTTTCTCGGCTTTTCTAATGATTCGGCTGGCCCCTCCGGCTCGAGTTTCACCCGCCGGAGCAGGCCTTGGTACCGAGGGTCGCCTTCCAGGAGATCATAAGGTAACACACTCACATACGGCATCAAATGATTACCGATCCCGGGGAAAATAGGATAAAATGGAATAGCATAATGCTGATAAATTTAGTGAAACATGATGACCGGCAATGAAGACGCCAAAAATCAACAGGCAGCATGACGGGAGTAGGCTTTGAATAAAAAATGGACAAAACACAAATCTGATTTCATTGAAATGGACGTGAGAGACCTCAAGGGCAACTTTCTTCCGGCAATCCTAAAGAAGGCGGGAATGCTGAAAAAAGGCGAAGGGATTAAAATCATCCAGAGCTTTGAACCGATTCCACTGTATTCAACTTTAGAGGAAATGGGATTTGACTATGAAACGGAAAAACAGGATGAAGGCAAATATGTGGCTTTCTTCTACCGACTTGTGGAAAAAACAGGTGAATTGAGCGATCTGCCTTTGAAGCCTATTGTTATGACTAAGTATGCGGACATAGACACGACACTCGCCGATCTGACAGTAAATTACTGGCAATTTATCTGGAACAAACAAAATCCCGCTATCGAGCTGAAAATAAAATTCTTGCTGTCGCTTGCCAATGCGGTTGGCTCAAACCGATTCAGGCAGGCAACCAGGGAATTGATTAAAGCCTACTCTCTTGGCGTTACAGTAGCGCAATTGGATGAGTTGTTTTCTCTTTTCGTGTGGAATCAAGGAGTGGGACACTTCTCCTCAGAGATCGCTCAGTCCCCTCTTTTTATGGCATATCAGTTTATTAAAAAATCAGAAAGCAAAGGACTGACTCGCAAAGAAATCTTGAAAAAACTGAAAGTACAATTCGGCGAAAAGAATCCGGACATCGGTTTTGTATCTAACACTAAATATAAAGATTAACGCATAATGTATTTCGTACCACTTCGCATATACCTTTGATCGTTTCTATTGATCCGGCATTATTTCCCCTCGGGCAGGTTCATCCGCCGGAGCAGGTCCTGGTACCGAGGGTCATCGTCCAGGAGATCAAAAGTAAATATACTCACATAAGGCATCATGGGATCTTTCATCTCATAGCCACTCTCAAGCCATTCAATAGTTTTCTCTTTATCCCCAGCCAATGCATACATCATAGCAATGGAATAGGGAGAAACATATGTCTGCTTGGAAAACGCCTCCATGGTCTCAGCCGCCGATGTCATCGCCCCACTGTAGCCATCTTCCTCATATCCCTGTGCCATGACTTCCGCGATCTCAGCGAAGCCCAGTCCGTTAAAAAATGCCTTGGCTGCTTCCAGAGATTCCTCATACATTCCCTTCTTATAGTAGGTTTCCCAGAGCGAATTATACGCTACGGGATCATTCGGTGATGTTCTAAGAGCGTTTTGGGCCCGCTCGATGCCGTCATCATAGCGGCGCAGGTACGATAAAGAGCAGCCAGAAATAGTCAGGATAATGGAATTGAGCGGGTCCAATTGCAAGGCTCGCTCACCCATTGCCAGCGCTTCATCCAGACGACCCATATAACACAACAAGTTCGAGTAGTACACGAGCGCTTCCGCATAGTTGGGTCTGAGTTCGAGGGCCCGTTTGAATGCTTGTTCTCCCTCCTCCCAGTCCCAGTCGTTCCATGTTTTGATGGCGGCCCAAGTGTAATGGGCCTCCGCCAGCGTGTCATCCAATTCGAGGGCTCTCTGTGCTGCCTCCTTCGCCTTTGGCGTCGCCTCGCTGGGGATGACTAATCCCATCTGTTGGCGCGCTGTCCAGACGAAAGCAATTCCTGCATAGGCCAGAGCGTAATCGGGTTCTATCTCCAGAGCTTGTTCAAAGTAGTACTGCGCGGCATCGATTTCCGGTGGAGTCAGCTTGTAAAGGTGAGACATCCCCTTGAGGTAGGCCTCATAGGCCTGGGGATTGACCTGGGAGGCACTCGCGAGGCGTGTCTCTTCTTTCTGCGTAAGTGTGATTTGGACCTCGTTCACAATGGCCCGTGCCGCTTCGCTGTACATTGCCAATACTTCGGTCATGGGCCGCTCATACGTCTGTGTCCAAAGATTCCGCTCCTCTGGAAGGACATCGATTAGCTGCAATCGTATGCGCACGTTTTCACCTGCTTGATAAACCGCCCCTTCAACCAAGGCGTCCACATTCAACTCCCGTGCGATTTCCGCTAAAGGTTTGTCCGTATCCCTATACCGCATAACCGAAGTTCGGGAAATAACCCGCTGCAGTCCGCTTATCTGAGCCAGCTGCCCGATCAATTCATCAGTCACTCCATCGACAAAATATTCCTTCTCTACCTCGCCCGTGAGGTTTTCAAGCGGCAGGACCGCGATCGAATCTATCGCTTCGGCAGGTCCCGTAAAAAGACTCAGCGCAATCACAGCGGCTATGATGACCAGACCTGCCGCACCGGCATAAAGAAAGGCCTTCTTTCTCCTGAGCCGCTTGGCTTTCCTCAACCTGACTTTTATCTCTTCCGGTATGATTCCCGCTGAGATGGATTTCAGATCATCCAGCAGTTCCTCTACGTGCTGGTACCGCTCATCCGGATTTTTTTCCAGGGCCTTGCTCACAACCTGAGCTATGGACAGAGGAATCTCTGATCGCAAGTCAGAGACCGGTTTGGGTTTTTCCTTCAGGATGGAATACACGACACTTTGATCATGCTCCCCTTTGAAAGGCAGCTGACCGCTGAACATCTCATAAAGGACCACACCCAACGACCATATGTCCGTGCGATGATCGACCTCTTCACCGCGTGCCTGCTCGGGAGACATGTAGGCGATCGTCCCCATGGTCGTTCCTTCCTTGGTTAAAAGCGATCCTCCTGTCGTCCTGGCCAGGCCGAAATCCATGATTTTGGCCCGGCCCCGGGCATCGATCATGATGTTGCTGCTCTTGATGTCCCGGTGCACGATGCCTTTCTGGTGCGCGGCCTGCAGCCCTTCCGCCACCTGTGTGGCGATTCTGAGGGCTTCATCGAGTTCCAAGGGACCTGATTCGGTCTTTTTCCTCAGATTCCGGCCTTCAATATAGGCCATGGAGATGAATGCTTTCCCCTCGGCTTCGTCGAATTCATAGACAGTGCAGATGTTGGAGTGATCCAAGGCGGCGGCCGCCCGGGCCTCGCGCATGAAACGGCCTTTAACGTCAGGGATATGAGTCAGCTCCGGCGGCAGGAACTTCAGGGCGACTGTCCGCTGGAGCCGGGTATCCTCAGCCTTGTAGACCACGCCCATCCCGCCCCGGCCCAGTTCCTCGAGGATGGTGTACCTCCCGGCGAGGGTTGTTCCTTTCTCGAGACCCGCGGGTGCGGCGGCCAAGGTCTTGGTTTCGGAAAACCCCCCGACCGATTTCAGGCCCGCGCCGCATCGGCCGCAGAAAGCCGTGTCGTCGGGATTTTCATGCCGGCACTTCGGACATTCGATCATTTTTCTCCCCTTATTTCTGATCGCCCAGAGGAAGGTTCATCCTCCGAAGCAGGTCCTGGTAGCACAGGTCATCGTGCAGGAGATTGTTAATAACTCCATGCCCTCCTATAAAGGGCATCATGGGATCCTTAATCTCATAGGCTTTCTCCAGCCATTCCTGCGTTTTCTCTTTCACCCCGGTAAAGGCATAGGCATAGGCAATCCAAACAGGTCCAATAAAGGTCTCTTTCGAGATGGCTGCCAGCGTATCTGCCATCGACTTCATCGCACCTGAGTATCCGCCTGTTTCATATCCGCTCGACATGACATCTGCGATCGGAGTTAAGCCTTGCCCGGTATAAAACGCCTTCGCCGCCCCCAGCGCCTCTTCATACTGCCCTTTCAGATGGAATGACTCCCAGAGTATGCTCATTGTTGCGAAGTCATTGGGCGAAGATCTGATCGCTTTGCTGGCTATAATGATGGCTTCGTCATATTTCCCCAATAATACAAGGACATTTCCATACATTGCCATGAACATCGAATTGAGAGAATCCAATTCCAAGGCTCGCTCGGCCTGGGCTATGGCTTCCTCCGGACGTTTCAAATGACACAACAACATCGCGTAATACACCCGGGCCATGGCAAAGTTGGGATTGAGCTCGATAGCCCTCAAGAATGAGGCCTCCCCACCTTCCCAGTCCCATTCGTTCCATGTCTTCATGCTGGCCATGGCAAAATGTGCCTCTGGCAGCGTATTGTCCAATTCAAGGGCCTTGAGAAGGAATGGCCTCGCTTTCGCAATGACCTCCCCGGGAGGGACCCATCCCATTTGCGATCGGGAGTGCAGGGTCACAAACATCCCCGTATAGGCCAGGGCGTAGTTTGGGTCTTTCTCAATGGCTGATTCGAAGTACTGCTGGGCTACTTCCAAATCCGGCGGAGTGAGCTTGTACCAGTGAGACATGCCCAT
>Ga0272442_10005375_pt1 | contig 17127 bp, 14 predicted proteins | sample SSMForm2O_FD_200262 | JGI IMG/M metagenome (GOLD analysis project Ga0272442, IMG submission 200262) | Marine sediment archaeal communities from Little Sippewissett salt marsh, Falmouth, MA, United States - SSM-Form-2O | ecosystem: Environmental > Aquatic > Marine > Wetlands > Sediment ... | reverse complement strand
CCCATTATACAGAAAATAGGACTCGCAGCCTTGCTGTTTCTAGAAAATATATGGTATTAAACAAGGAAAATGGGACATAGGGATTCCTGCAGGCAGTCAAAGCTCCCGCATCTTATAACCTGAAGACGAGGAAAGGAAAAAAATAGGTGAAAAACAAGGAGGATTCCTGAAATAACTCGATTTTAAAACAGTTAAGCCCAATCCCATTTAATAGGCGAATGGGACATAACGAAATTAGAAGAATTCTCCTCTCCTAAATGCTCAAGCCTAATTTCATTCTCTACCTTACCCCAGCCTCTACTAAATCCTCAGAAACTGATTCAAACGTCATATTCGGGGAATCTTATATGGAACTACAAAAACGTTGGGTATTAGCCCATCCTTTATTCGATAAAAAAATAGTACTGGTTGTTGCTCTAGAAGGTGGCAGATTTAACTCTTGGCTTTGTCAATCTCTTGCTTTTCTTTTTCCTTTTTTATTTGTTTCTTTAATTCCTCTGCACTCATTCCAAGAGTCTTCGTTACAAGATCTTGAAAACTCTTCTGAAATATTGCTGAGGCTATACCTTCTACTTTTTCCGGTGAAACTTCAGATATTTTAGCATTCAACTCTGCAATTTCCCTGTCTTTCTCTGCCAACTGTTGTTTGAGTCCTCGAATTTGTATTTCCGACTTTTGTTTCAGCTCTAAGATCGCATTCTCTGTTTCAAGAGGATCCAATGTTTCAAGCCTCAGGAAAGGCATGGCTTTTTCAAGGTAGAGTTGCCTATAGAACTCAGGGTCTTCAGGTTTGTAGTTCATGCTTGAGCCTTTGATCGTGTGCCCCATCAAATATTCCACATGCTCAAAACCCATTTGGTTAGCAAACTTACGGAAGAATTTTCTAAGGTTATAAAGCCTAATTTCGCTTGGCTTTCCCTCTCGGACTTCAAAGTCTATTGCTCCGCTCTTCCGGAGTTTTCGTGCTGCTTTATTGAAGACCCTGCTAACGTCTTTAGAATTGAGCGGGTTTTTTCCGTAATCGTCAATCGAGAACACAAGGCTTTCTGGTGACAATTCTTTTTTTGTTTCAAAATACTGTTTGAGATATTTAGCAGCGTCAGAAGCTATGAAAGTGATGTGACCACCATATTTCCCCTTTGCTATTGCTCTTGGAACTTCAATTTTACTAGGAATTGTATCAAGGCTTTCTAATTGCTTAATTTGTAGTTGTTTTATGGTGTGAGGTCTCAAACCGCTTTGAGCCATGACTGCAAAAAACGCTCTTTCTCTAAGCTTGACAACAGCCATAATTTTAACGATTTCCTCAGCGGTGATGTCCCGATTGTGATATACTACTCCACTCATAGCCTGAGGTATCTTTCCAAGAGGTAAGTCACTGTACTTGAAAAAAGACTGGATTACTCCAACCATTACTTTAATGCTTGAGTCTTCCAAACCTCCATTAGACAATTCTGCTATCCAGGTTCTGATAAGTCGAGCGTATTTTCGCTTAAAACCTCTATCTTTATCTACAGCATTATATTCGGCTTCGATTAGCTCAGCAGTCTTGCCGATAAAGTTACTAAAACGCTTCCATGTTCTTGTGTACTCATCTTGAGTGTTCGGTGAACCAGAATTAGAGTAAGCCACATTTTGCAGCCACTCATTTACGAGGTCCCCCAATTCATAACTCTCCAAAAACAGGAGAACGCAGCCTCCTTTATAAAGGCTTTCCCAAAAGGTGGGGTAAAGTGTTACTTTTAAAGGTTAAGGTTGCTGGTTTTTTGTCTGATATATTACGATAGTGAAATACGCTTTTTATTGTTTCACCCGAGTTGACCTGCAGTTCGAGGAAGAGGAGAGCTTCAACTAATGAAGGGAGAAGGCAACCGGCTACAGTACAACCTATTCGATAAACAGCTTGTTCAGGAACAGGCCGGTTTCATCACCGATTTGGACTCGGCGAAGACACATAGGAGTCTGCACGGCCCGACAGTAAGCGTAGTAATTCCGGCTTTTAACGAGGAAAAAAACGTTGCCAAAGTCATATCGGGAACCATCGCGGTTATGGACCAGCTACACTTGCCGTACGAAATCATTTTTGTTGATGACGGCTCAACAGACAAAACCGGGTTAATAGCTTCATCCTTCAAAGTTAACGTTCTAACAAACAAGGAAAACAGTGGTAAAGGTTATTCACTGAAAAAGGCGTTGCAGCACGCAAGCGGCGACGTAATTGTAACAATTGACTCTGACGGAGAACACAAACCTAAGGAGATTGCCCCGTTGCTCGAAGCAGTGTGTAATGGCGTTGACGTGGCAGCGGGTTCAAGATTCCTGAATAATCACACAGCCGTTACAACCAAGCTTAATCAGATAGGAAATCACCTGTTCAACTTGGTTATAATGTCTCTAACTGGCAAACGCGTGACAGACAGCCAAACAGGCTTCAGAGCTGTCAAACGGCAGGTTCTTGAAAAACTGAATCTGCAGTCAGACGGGTACGAAATTGAAACTGAAATCACCGTCAAAAGCCTCAGAGGCGGGTTTGCCTTCAAAGAACTGCCGATAACAGTTGAACGAAGAAAATTCGGCGCATCAAAATTGAAACTAATCCACGACGGCAAAAAAATCTTGGAAGCAATTCTAACAACATCTCTATTACATTAAAAGTAGCTGCCGTTCATAATTCAGGCTTCTCAAAAGCTCGGTTCACACGCACAACTGAACATGGCTAAGGCGCGGGAGAATTCACTTTTGTTCTTCAAGCCAGTCTTCAAGCTGTTTTCCGCTTAGCCCGTAACCGAATCTGCCGTCGAGTCTCCTGCAAACTTTGCCCTCTTCGAAGAGTATGACTGTGGGAACTGCTTCTATGGAGTATTCTTCCCATAATGGATTATCATCATCGTCCACTTTCACGCGTAACGCCAAGCTAAAGCCGCATCGTGAATAGTTTTTGTCAAAAGCGGGCAGAAAGCGTCTACAGAAAGGACACCAAGACGCGTAAAACAAAGCCAGAACTCTTTTGCTCTTCTTTAACTGGTTTTCAAATTCGCTTTTGTTGCTGACTTCTATCATGCTGAGTCTTTATGAAGCGACTCCACGACCTTCTTAAACGTTCGCTATGTAGAAAGACGAAGAAAATGTCTTGTTTTTTAATCGCGCCGAAGCGGGTCTTGCAGTCGGTTTATTGTTTGTTGTCGAGTCGAATGCGGAGTATGTTTCGAATTCTGATGTTGGTTTCGTTTTTTTAATGCAATTTTTTGCTCGTTATCTTCGATTCATAAGAGTTAATTTAGTGAGAATTATCACTTACAACACGACAGAGGAAAAAGACATGCCAGAATATTTGGTATTGCTTAAGGTAAATCCAGCTTCATTAGCTGATACGATAGAAGCCATTAGGAAGATGGCGCAGAAACCAGTTGCCGGCGTAGACTTACAGTACAGCATAAATATTTTCGGTCGTTGGGATGCAGGACTCTGGATTAAAGCTGACGAGAACTCTCAAACTTCACAGCTTGTACAGAAAATCCGGAAGGAACTTAACGGCGTGACCGACATATACCCGATTCCCACGTTCCCACATGGAACCGCAGACAGCACCTAAAACCCCGAGAAGCCAAAGCCCCATCCATTTTCTATTTTTTATCTTTAAGTCTCCCTAATGAAAAGCTTGTAATTATGTTTAAAATGAATACAAAATTGGATAAGTAATACTTACTCTACTTAAACAAGTCCTAAATACGCTTTTGAATCAAATTTATTAACGAAAAGGCGCTGAAGCGTGCAGAAGACAGAAGACGAAAAACAGAAGCAGAAAGAACACTACTGCTGCTCAAATCCTAGTTGTAACCACGTTTTTTCAAGACCAAAAATAATAAAATACTACGTGTGCCCCGACTGTCAAACACTTGTTAAAATGGACACCGCACAAGGTAAAGCTAAAAAGAAAAAGCGTGGGCCAACAGAAGAAGACTTCAAAAGAAAAGAAGCAGAGCGGCTTGAAGCAGAAAAAAAGGCGGAACAGGCAGAAGCTAAACGAAAAGAGGCAGAAAGAAAGGCAAAGGGGTTGGAGTCGGAACTAGAAGCAGAACGACTAGAAGCAGAACAAAAAGCAAAGCAAATAGCGGCAGAGCTTTTGGAGTCGGAAAGAAAGGCGAAACGGTTAGAGACAGAGCGAAAGGAAGCAGAAAGAAAAACAGAACAGTCAGAGACAAAACGGTTAGAAGCAGAGCAAAAAGCGGAACAATTGGAAGCGCAACGAAAGGAAGCGCAACTAAAAATAGAACGATTAGAGGCTGAACGAAAAGAAGTAGAGCACCAGAAGTCAGAACGACTGAAAGCAGATCGAAAGGAAGCACAACAACTGGAAGCGGAAAGGAAAACAGAACGCCTAGAAGCGGAAAGGAAAACAAAACGGCTAGAAGCAGAACTGCTGGATACAGAACGCAAGGCAAAATGTTTGGCATCGGAACTAGAAGCAGAACGCAAGAAAGCAGCACAACTAGAGGCAGAACGAATAGAGGCAGAAAGAAATGCGGGATTATTGAATGTGGAACAGGAGGAAATCCAACGAAAGGTAGAGCAACTGGAGACAGAGCAAAGGAAAGACCAATTGGAAGCAGAACGAAAAGCAAAACTACTAGAAGTGGAGCGAAAGGAGACGGAACGCAAGGAAGCAGAACGGCTTGAAGCAGAAAAAAAGGCAGAGCGGTTGGAGTCAGAACTAAAAGCAGAACACAAGGAAGCAGAACAAAAAGCAGCGCAACTGGAAGCAGAACGACTGGAAGCAGAACGAATGGCGGAGCGATTGGAAGCGGAACGAGAGGCAATACAACGAAAGGTAGAACGGCTGGAGAAAGAACGAAAGGCAGAACGGTTGGAAGCAGAACGCAAAGCGGAAAGATTAGAGGCTGAGCGATTGGAGGCGGAGCGGAAAGCGGAGCGATTGGAGACGGAATTAAAAGCAGAGCGATTAGAGGCTGAACGAAAGGAAGTGGAGCGGAAAGAGGCGGAGCGTTTGGAGGCAGATCGAAAGGAAGCACGACGAATGGAAGTACAGCGGAAGGTTGAGAGTTTGGCGGAACGAATGGCGGAGCGTTTGGAGGCAGAGCGGTTTGAAGCAGAGAAAAAGGCAAAGCGACTAGACGCTGAACGTAAAGCAGAGCGATTAGAGGCTGATCGAAAGGAAGCGGAAAGGCGTCAACAGGTTAAAAGTAAAGCGGTAAATCTGAGAGCGTCGTCTCAAACTGAGCAGTCGACACCAAGTGCAGAGGAGGTAAATAAGCCATCCGATTCTGGATGCAAACATTATTTTGGTTATCTTGGTGAACGAGACAAAGGAGAAGAGATACCTGCTGAGTGCTTAGAATGCCCCAAATCGTTAGATTGCATGCTTAATAACTACAAATCAAGCGGAAGCGTTGCGGAAATCAAGAAATGGTACCCTATCAAATTCTAACTTCCAAAGAACTGCAGAAACGGTTTTACACAGGTTAAATAAACAGCCAGCTTTCTTGTGTCCTCAAAGTTGCCACTTTAATTTCAGAAATCGGGTCAAAGCATAATAAACGGGAAAATTGCCTTTTCATCGTCTTTCGATGGGAACAAATTTTGTTCCGTATGCCCCGATGTAACCCGATGTTGGGCGGATAAGCACTGACTCTGAATACTGCTCTAGTATGTGGGCGGTCCACCCTGCTATTCTGCTTGACGCGAAAAATGGAGTGAAGAATTCTTTAGGCACTCCCAGCGCGTTCAAGACTATTGCCGCGTAGAAATCCACGTTGGGGTAAATCTTTCGTTCCTTGTGAACAACATCTTGAATCCTCCTGCATTTCCTGTATAAGTCCATTCGGTCAATGCGTTGACACAACGTTTTACCCACTTTCCTCAGGTGCCGTGACCTGGGGTCTTCTGCCACGTAGATTCTGTGTCCGAAACCCATTATCTTTTTTCCGTCAAACAGCATTCCTTGTATGTAGGCTTCCACTTCGGCAAGGTTGTTCACGTCGAGGAGCATACCCATCACTCTTTCGCTGGCTCCGCCGTGCAGTTTCCCTCTGAGGGTTCCAACGGCTGAAGTTACAGCGGAGTACATGTCTGAAAAAGTGCTGGCTGTCACGCGGGCGGCAAAAGTGGACGCGTTAAGCCCATGGTCTGCATGCAGAATCATGAAGCTGTCAAAAGCTGCTTTTTCTTGCACGTCTGCAGGTTTTCCCCGGAACATGTACAGAAAGTTTTCAGCGAACCCGTACTCTTTCTTAGGCGAGACTGGGTCTTGCTTATTTCGCACTCTATAAAGAGTAGCTACTATAGTGGGAACTTTTGCAATCAATTTCAGTGCTCTTTGCTTGTTAGCTGCTTCAGAATGGTCATCATGACTGGAGTCGTATTCGCCAAGCTGCGAGATGGCAGTTCGTATGTTCTCCATAGGATGACTGTTCTTGGGTGCATGCTTTAGACATGCGGTTACATGTTTGGGTATTTTCATCTCGGAAACTAGTGTTGCTCGGATATCGTCTAACTGGCTTTTGGTGGGAAGCTTGTTGTACAATAAAAGATGAACCACTTCCTCAAAGCACACTCGCCCGATAAGCCTGTCAATATCATATCCACTGTAATATAGTGCGCCAAGAGGGTCTACAAAGCTAATTCGAGTTTGGCACGCGGCGACATCTCTCAAACCACGAGCATAAACCTTATCATCTGCCATTTCTTAAACAACTCAGTATCCAGTATTGTGGACTATTATATCTGAAGAGCGGGGTATATTACTGTTTTAGTTCAACCAGCAAGCAAAGACAGAGGTCCATGGTTAAAATTGGTTGAAAATTTAAGGTTGCAAGATTAGATTTTGACGCTTATTTCTAGGCCGTCCACGCCCACGGGCACGTATTTGCTGCGGTACTTTCCTGAGGTCCTCACGTAATTCAAGTAGTCCTTCATCTGGTTGGCGAAAATTCCCGCGTTGTCAGCAACTATAACAGCGCCCTCGTACAGCTTATCTTCAGCCAGTCGCAGGTAGTCTAAATACTCGGTTTTCTCCGCGTCAATGAAGATAAAGTCGAAGCAGCCCCTCAATTCGGGTATGACTTGAATTGCGTCGCCCGTTATCACCTCGACTCTTGCGGGTATGGCGGATTTTCGTATGTTTTCCGCGGCGGTCTCTGCCTCATCCGCATGAATCTCTATAGTGACCATCCGCGCGTTATCGTTCAGTTCCTTGCCCATTAAAATAGCCGAGTAACCTATGAGCGTGCCAACCTCTAAAACGCGTTTTGGCTTAGCTTTTCTAGTTTTTTCAGCTATAACCTGTCCTTTTTCTGGACCTACAATAGGCAGGAACTCGCGGTTTGCCCTTTTTTCGATTTCCCGCAGAATAATTTCAGCCTTGTTCCAAGTTGCCCACCAAACCGCGAGTTGTCTTCTCAACTTCTCATCTAATTGCTGCACTTCTCACATCACCTTCAGTTTCCCTAGGAACCGCTGCTGTAACTTGACAAGTTTCGGCGTGATAACCTGCTGACAGTAAGGCTGACTTGAATTTCGCTTGTAGTAGTCTTTATGGTAAGCTTCAGCCACGTAAAACGCCTTGAACGGTTCTACACGAGTAACAATTGGCGCGTCCCAAATTCCTTCCTTGTCAAGCTCTGCAATAACCTTCTCAGCTGTGGCTTTCTGCTCTTCATTATGATAAAAAATCACTGAGCGGTATTGAGTGCCAACATCAGGACCCTGACGGTTCAGCGTAGTCGGGTCTTGCGTCGCAAAGAACACTTCAAGAATTTCTCTGAAAGAAATCACGTTGGAGTCAAAGGTTAACTGTACAGCTTCGGCGTGCCCCGTGGTTCCCGCGGAGACCTGCTCGTACGTGGGGTTCGGTACTGAGCCGCCAGAATAGCCAGGGTCAACTTTCTCCACGCCCTTCACTATTTTGAAAACCGCTTCTGTGCACCAAAAGCAGCCTCCAGCAAGCGTTGCAACTTCCCTCTTTTCGTTTTTCACGGGTTTCTTGCTCATAAACCTCAATCAACCCTTAATTTTGACTGCTACAAGTTCTTGGCGGGCTCCTTGTTTTCTTGCCTGAACATTCCTCGGTTGTTTCCTGTGCATTTGATGCGCCAAGAGTTATACCGTAATGCTGAGATGTAACACGCACTTAACACTTTGTGGCTGTTATGGTGTAGTCACAAGATACTCAGGTTCAGCGGAACGTTTTTACTTTCCATGGCTAGTTTAGCCGTGTTGACTAAGCCTGTTCGCGCTGGCAAAGTTGCCGAGAACGTGGAGGAAGGCTGAATTGTATGCTGAACAAGATTAAGGTAACGCCTTTAGCGGCGGAAAGCTTCGGTGTCAGGTCCATGTGTACGTTGGTTGAAACGCCTGACGTTACAGTGCTTTTGGACGCTGGCGTCTCGCTTTGCCCGTACCGTTTCCGTTTGCCGCCGCACCCTGTTGAATTCAAAACAATCGAGAGGCTTAGGAAAAGCGTCGCGGAAGCCGCTGGCAAAGCCGAGGTGGTTACTATTAGCCATTACCATTTTGACCATCATACGCCTTCATACGAGGATTGGCTGGTTAACTGGACAGAGGCGAACGAAACGGCACGGCAGATTTACCAAGGCAAAAAGGTGTTGATGAAGAACCCGGGGGATAAAATCAACGCCAGCCAGCGGCAGCGAGCGTGGCTTTTCCAGAAGACAGGCGGCAAATACGCTGAAACGCTGGAGAAAGCAGACGGCAAAACTTTCGCTTTCGGCGAAGAAACGGTTTTGCGTTTTTCAGAGGCTGTTTTTCACGGGTCTGAAGCTTCCATGCTTGGCTGGGTGGTGATGACTCTTGTCGAATACGCGGGTGAACGCTTCATGTTTGCACCAGACATTCAGGGTCCAATGTCCACGCGAACGCTTGAGCTGATTAAGGCAGCAAAGCCGCAGGTGATTATGTTGGGTGGACCACCGTTCTATCTTGGCGGCTTCAAAGTTAGCGAGGCTCAGTTGCAGTTGGGACTGAAGAACCTGACGGCGGTGGTTGAGGCTGTGCCGTTAACAATTTTGGAGCATCACGCCCTAAGAGACGAGTCGTGGCGGCAGAGAACAAAACAAGTTTACGCTAAAGCTGCCGAAGTAGGACACGATGTCATGACCGCAGCCGAGTTCGCTGGACAAGAAAACAGCTTTCTGGAGTCAAAACGGAAAACGCTGTACGTTGAGACTCCGCCGTCAAAAGAGTTTGAAAGGTGGATGCGGGAAGGCTTGAAGAAGAAAAGCATAGCTAAACCGCCGATGTAACGTGCGACCTTAAAGATGGAAAAGGCTATAATTGAGACTTTGAATCTGATATTGTCAAACCTTGAAAGGATAGTATGGGAATGGCAGAAGAGAAGAAGCCGTGGGATCAAGAAAGCTTTGATCAGAAAATGAAAGAAAGTCTCAATGAGTTATCGAGTTTGAGAATGGAGTTGCAAAACCTGCTTGTTAAGTTTGGTTTGCGTGCATTGAACCAATATCAGGCTGCTAGAAACTACCCGTTAAGAGCTAACGAGATTGACCGTTTAGTGAAATATGAAATCGAAAACGCAATCCACGATGTTTCGGAACAGGACAACAAAGCTGCGATAATCAAGCAAGCCAGACTTGAATGGGAAAAACACCACAGCACACCACAGCAGTAGCCAAGAGAAAGCCTGTTCAAATCCAACAGAACATTTGACCTATAAAAAAGGAGGGTATAGCCTGCAGAGCAGACTGTTTCCCCCAAGAATCAGGCAAAGCTGCGTCTACCCAAAATGTTTTTGGAAGACCTCGCGGATTTTCTGTGGACCTTCCAGTACAAACACGTCTTCCATGTGTTCTAGTTTCTTGACTTGCTCAACCTCTTCTCTTCTGACTCTCAGTTTCATTTCTTTGCCGTTTGGAAGCTTCGTGTACACCGTGCCTTCTCTATAGTCCGTGGGCGCAATGTAAACGGGAACGAACGCCTTCAAGCTCATTATCGTGGCGTTGGTGAGCATGGTGTCGCCTATGCCGTTTGCGATTTTCGCAACCGTGTTTGACGTGGCAGGAGCAATAATCAGAAACTCGTACTTGCGCATTTGCATCCACGCCGCAAGGAAAGGCGCGTTGGAGTTAATTTCAAGTCTGACTTTACTGAAGTTCTGTTTCAGGTAGTCTTCAAGCCTGTAGTATTTCAAGACGAGGTCTGCCGCTTTGGAAAGAAAAACCTGTATCTCCACTGTGTCCGCGTATTCTTTCTGGATTTCCTTCATCACTTCTATGAACTCGGCAATTTTGTCGCCAGCACCCGTGATTCCCCAAGCAACCTTCCGTTTCTTAGCTTTATCCGCAGTCATTTATTATCCTCCTGCTCATACCGCTTCAAAAACATACTGAACTTCTTCACTGTTTTCCTCAAACTCCTGAAACCCTCCTCATCCAGCTTCACTCTCTCCAATGTATCTCTCGACCAAAAAGTCGCACCCAAATTTGCGCCAAAAAACCCGCCGCCCACAGGAATCATGCCCTGTATGATGTAGAATGCGTGAATCTGCATAAGCGCAAACTCTTGACCGCCAGCCCTGTCGCCACCAACCACTATACCCATGCCAACTTTACCCCTGAAAAAGTGCTTATCCGCAGCAACTACTGCTCGCATCCTGTCCATAACCGCCTTTGTTTGAGAACTCACGCCACCATTGTATACTGGTGAAGCAAAGATAATTCCTTGTGCCTCAGCAAGCAACGCGTAAAGCTTTTGCACATCATCCTGAACAATGCACTCCTTCTCCTTGAGGCAATGATCACAATGCGCACAATGATCCACCCATTTACCGTGAACAGTCCAAAAACGCGTCTCAAAACCCTGCTCCTCAAGCATCCGCAGGGCCTCCTTTAAGACATAGTCAGTGGCTTGTTGCCGTGGGCTACCACAAATGCCAACAATTATCATAACTCATCAAAACCCAATACTCACTTGCACGCATTAAACTTTCCCAAACAAAAGCGTGCTTTAACTCTAACGTCTGCACCAAAGCAAACGGTTAAAAACCCCACTTTGCAACCAAAGCGGTCATGTCGGTATAATTATTCAGGAATCGTTTGATATGGCTTACTGGAATGTTGACGTTATCCTTAAAAGAATGCAACAGTTTAAGTAGCCACTCACATTGTTCTCCGATAATTCTCCAGGCTTCTTCAATGTTTTCGTCTTTAAGCAAAGACACGTCAAACTCTGCCCCTTCACTATTAATGGAAATTGCGTTAACGCATTCAGGGTCTACTTTTCTTGTTAGAACGCAATAAATGGGTAGAACATCTACCGGGTTAATGTGTTTTTTAAGTGAAAACATTATGTGAAAATACAAGTATTCATCGTCCGGTGACGTTGGAACCCCACTGTTTTTATCATGAATAACAAAGCAGTACCAACTAACATTTCCTTTAGCTTTCAAAATAGAAACTGTATCAGCCACTTTCTCCCGAATTAAACCAATATGCCCTCCCGAAGACAAATCATCCCACGAAAACCTTATGAAAGTCTCCCACATCCTATCCAAATCAGGCTTCTCCATATTCCCCGCCTCAACCTAACTATACAACACCTACATTAAACAACTTTACGCTTTTCACAGCCTAATCTAAGATAAAAAAGAAACTGGAAAAAGAAAGTGTAGTTTATTCCGCTTCGTAGAATTCTTGCGGTTTCGGCGGCGTCGCTGCTAAGCCTCTGCGTTCACGTATCTCCTTTACGATTTCAGCTTGCATCTGCTCTGGAACTGGTGCCCAACGGCTGAACTGTGTCGCCCAGAACGCTCTGCCTTGCGTTGACGAGCGCAGTTCGTCTGCAATTCCGAAAGATTCTGACACAGGCATCTCAGCCTTGACAATCACCATTTCATCTTCGTTTGTCATATCCAAGATTTTCCCGCGGCGCTTCTGCACCAAAGCTATAACTGGACTGACAAAGTTGTTCGGAACCTTACATTCGAAGCTTATCAACGGCTCTAAAAGCTTCGGGTCGCTCAACAGGAACGCACACCATATTGGACGCCAAGTCATCGGCAGAATCTGTGCTGGTCCCCTGTGAACTGGGTCTTCGTGAACCGTGATGTCTTCCAAGTTAATTTTCAAGCCGTAAGCAGGCTCCTTCGCCAAAACCGAAGTGTGCACAGCCTCACGGAAACCAGACTTCACATGGTCTAAAACTTCATCAACATACTGTCTTCCCTTAATCCTGTTAACAAGAAGGTTGTTTTCTTCGATAGCTATTACGCTTCGAGCGTCATCCGTCGACCACCCCAACGCTTTAAGGTTCTTCTGCCGTTCATCCTTAGTCTGCATCTCCGTAATCTTCTCCTCTTTAATCGCCTCAATGACTTCGTTAGGCAATTTTTCCATGGTTATCCACAGTTTGCTGTGCTTGTTAGGGCTCTTACCCATTACTGGACGACCATTGTAGTCGTGGCTGATGGTTTCGCGGTAAATCACGATGGGCTTGCTGAGCTTCGCCTTCAACCCTGCTTCTTGCATTCGGTACGCGGTAATCTCAAGGTGAAGTTCACCCATGCCGCTTAACAGGAATTCTCCGCTTTCCTTGTTCATCTTGAAATGCAAGTTCGGGTCTTCTGTGGTCAACTTGTGCATGACCTTGTCGAAAAGCGGAAGGTCCTTAACGTCTTCCGGCTCAACTGCCACCGTGACCACTGGATCCGACACGTACTTCAAGCCTTCAAACGGCTGCGTTTCCACTTCGTCTTCCGCAACGGTTTCGCCAACGTGAAGCGACGGCAACCCTGAAATCGCAGCGATGTTTCCCGCAGGAACGTGGTCTACAATTACTCTGTCGGTTACCATGCTCATGTAAACCTGCTGAATCGTGCCTTTCTGATGACTATTCACAAGCTGCACTAGTTTACCTTTTCTAACCGAACCACTGAAGACACGACCAATAGCTACTGTGCCAGTATGAGGATCAACCTCAATCGTTGAAATACACATCAAAAGTGGACCATTCGGATCTACCTTCGCCATACCCTGTCCAGTCGCGCTTTCCGCGTCGCCCGGCCAAATTTGGCTCTGCCTATACGGCTGCGCCTGCAAAGGATTAGGAAGCTGCTCACAAAACATGTCCAAGATAGGCTCAGGCAAAGGTGCCTTCTTGCTTAAAGCGTCAACCTTTTTCCCAACGTCTTCTGGCGCACCAGTGTACGCATCAATAATGTCAGCAAAAGAAAGCCCTTTAGCCTTCATGTGCGGCAAGTTTAGCCCCCATTTGTGAAGGGCAGAACCGAAAGCTACACGCCCATCTTCAACTGTAACCTGCCAGTCTTTCTTGTGTTCCTCTGGCGCATATTTCTCTATAAGCGTGTTTATCCTCACGATTATTTTCGCGAACTTACGCTGCACCTCTTCAGGAGTCAACTTGATTTCTTTAATGAGCCTGTCAACCTTGTTAATGAACAAAATCGGCTTCACGCGTTCACGAAGCGCTTGCATCAACACGGTTTCTGTCTGAGTCATAGGTCCTTCAACCGCGTCAACCACTACAAGAGCTCCGTCAACGGCCCTGAGGCTTCTGGTTACTGCTCCGCTGAAGTCAATGTGACCTGGAGTGTCGATGAGGTTAATCAGGAAATCTTTGCCTTGGTAAGTGTGGGCTAAACTGACGTTTGATGCGAAAACTGTCATTTGCCTCTTCTGCTCAAGATCCCACGAGTCAAGGAAAAGTTTCTGCCCTGCTGTTTGTTTACTGATTATGCCAGCGGCAGCTAGAAGGCTGTCTGAAAGGGTGGTTTTTCCGTGGTCTACGTGGGCGATTATGCTGGTGTTCCTGATGACTTCTGGACTATTCATCAGTTTAATGATTTCGTCAACTTGTTTATATCGTGCCATAACTAAACATTCTCCAATTTACCTAAATTATTATTCAAGCATTTTTTTAATGTGAAATACTGTGCTAATCTAAGCATTTTCTGGTTCTCTCTGAAATAGATAAGCTACATGGAAATAAAAACTGTCGCCTATTAACTTTATGGCAACCATTCTTGGAATATTTGATGGAAACATGAGGAATTTGGGGTCAAAATCGTGTTTCGTATCCGATTAGTTTAAATTTAACCTATAGTACCTTAGCCGAAAAACGCTGTAACTACATCAGCGCTGAAATGAGAACAGCAGAGTTTTGGCTGGGATTAATTGGAAAAAGCTGCTTCTATGCGTCTCAAAGAGGTTTTCGACGCTTTGGATGCGTCACCTAACGGATTAACCACTGAAGAGGCTCAAGCGCGGCTAAAAAAGTACGGGTTCAACATGCTGGTTGAAAAGAAAAGCCGTGGCTTCTCGTACAAGTTTCTATCTCACTTCAAAGACTTGTTTGGTGTACTGCTGCTTTTCGCGAGTGCACTTTCAGCCCTCAGCGGATTGTGGCAGCTGAGCTTAATCATTCTTGGGGTTGTGTTGCTTAACATTTTTTTCAGTCTCTTTCAGGAGTCACGCGCTGAAAAGGCTATGCAAACCCTGAAGCATTGGATGCCTGAGTACGCTAAAGTTTTCCGCGATGGCGAACTTCAGAAAGTGTTAGTCAAGGAAATAGTTTCTGGCGACATCATTGTTTTGGAGGCAGGTGATCGTGTTCCAGCGGATGCGCGGTTAATAACCGCGTTTGATTTGTGGACGAATAATGTTCCTTTAACTGGTGAGTCTGAGCCGCAACCGAGAATTGCGAAGCCTGCGAAGACGCTTGATAAGGCGTATTTGGATTCGCCTAACCTTGTGTTCATGAGTACCAGCGTTGCAAAAGGCAGAGGGAAAGCGGTTGTTTTAGCTACAGGTATGGATACGCAGTTTGGTAAGATAGCTAATTTGACTCAGACTATACGTGAAGAGCCAAGTCCGCTTCAGAAGGAAATAGCCATCATGGCAAAGTACGACTTTGTCATAGCTGTTGTTGTGGGAACCGTTTTCTTCTTGGCTAGCCTGATTTGGTTGAACTTGAATTTTTACAGCAGCATTCTCTTCATGATTGGCGTCATGGTTGCGTGTGTTCCAGAAGGCTTGCAAGTTACAGTGTCCAGCGCTTTGGCAATCAACGTTTTGAAAATGGTGAAGCAGAACGTTCTTGTCAAGCGCTTGTCTGCGGTGCAAACTTTGGGCAGCGTCACGGTGATATGCACTGACAAAACGGGTACAATCACGAAGGGCGAGATGACCGTTAAGAAGTTGTGGGTTAAAGACCGCGTTATTGAAGTTTCAGGCATAGGCTACAGCCCTGAAGGCGATTTCACCTTGAACGGCAACGCGTTGAAGGCGCAGGAAGCAGCTGAGGTTGAGAAGCTTCTTGAAATTGCTGCTCTCTGCAACGGCGCCAAAATTGATCCGCCTTCGGACAGGAACGCTGCTTGGAGCGTGATTGGAGACCCAACTGATGGAGCGTTGATTGTTGCTGCGCTCAAGTACGGAATGAACGTTCAGAATCGTCTTGCCGAAAAACCAGTGGTTCACATTGTACCTTTCGATTTTGCAAGGAAAAGAATGACTACGGTTCACAAGCTCAATGGTGACGTGCTCGTGTACACGAAAGGTGCACCACGAAGCATCTTGTCCATCTGCAACAAAATCCTTGTTGACGGCAAAGTTGAGGAGGCTACGCGTAAACGCTTGCGGTCTGCAGAAGCGAAGATTCGCGAATTTGCAAACGAGGGATTGCGGGTTATCGCCGTTGCGTACAGGAAGCTACCTAAGAGCGCGTACTCGAAAAATGCTGTGGTTGAGAAGGACATGGTTTTCGTGGGTTTAGCTGCCATGCGTGACCCGCCTAGGTTTGAGGTGAAGGAAGCAGTGGCGAAGGCTAAGCAGGCTGGAATAAAAACGGTGATCATCACTGGTGATTATGGTCCTACAGCGGAGGTTGTAGCTCGCGAAGTGGGCATTGTCAACGCTGACTGCTGCAACATTGTTCGCGGCGTGGATTTGGATGGGTTGGATGATGCTGCGATTGTGGATGCGGTTAATCGGGGTAACGTGATTTTCGCTCGTGTTTCTCCAGAGCAGAAGCTTCGCATTGTTAAGGTTGTGAAGGGAAGCGGTGAAGTTGTGGCTGTCACTGGTGACGGCGCGAATGATGCGCCTTCTTTGAAGGAGGCTGATATTGGTGTGGCGATGGGTGCTTCTGGGACTGATGTGGCTCGTGAAGCTGCGGACATTGTTTTGCTTGATGACAGTTTTGAGTCGATTGTTAAGGCGGTGGAGTCTGGCAGGGCGATTTATGAGAACATAAGGAAGTTTATCGTGTACGTTTTCTCGCATAACTGGGCTGAGTTGATTCCTTACATGCTTTACGCTTTGCTGGGGATACCTTTGCCTTTGCTTGTGGTTCAGGTTTTAGCCATAGACCTTGCTATAGACGTGATTCCGTCGTTGGCGCTTAGCCGTGAACCACCAGAAGCTGGGATTATGCTGGAACCGCCTAGAAGCCTTAAGGAGCGGTTGTTCACAAGCAAAGTTTTCCTTCGGTCGTTCTACATCGGCGTGATAATCGCTGTTGGCGCCATGTATGGGTGTTTCAGCGCTTGGATGGCTGGTGGCTGGCATTTTGGAATGGCTTTGCCTTTGGATAGTCCAGTTTACATAAAGGGTGTTACCATGAATTTTGCGGGTATAGTCGTAGCTCAATTGGGCAATGTTCTTGCTTGCCGAACAAGCAAAGTGTCCATTTTTAAAACGAAACTTTCAACCAGCAAATGGATTATCTTGGGCATAGTGGCGCAGCTTTCCATTTTGTCTTTTTTGATTTATGTTCCGTTTATGCAATCATTCTTCGGGACAACAGCACTTGGCATAGCGGACTGGCTGTTTCTAGCTTCGCTTGCGTTGATAGTGGTTTTTGCTGAGGAAATCCGAAAATTCTTCTCCAGACGATGACATAAAAGCTCTGAGAACTGACGCGCTTCGTGAAACTATAGCCCCCTTATATGAAGCGTTTATTCGTTGTATTTACCCTTGATTTTGAGACGGAAAAGTCTCAATTTAGTCTCATGGTTATTTTTTCACGAAAAGTTGTAATAAATGAATTTGTTTGGGTCACGGTTTTGGTAACTTTAGGGGTAGTCTGTCATAATTTTCATCAACTGGGAATGACTTGTCG
>Ga0272442_10005373_pt1 | contig 17129 bp, 13 predicted proteins | sample SSMForm2O_FD_200262 | JGI IMG/M metagenome (GOLD analysis project Ga0272442, IMG submission 200262) | Marine sediment archaeal communities from Little Sippewissett salt marsh, Falmouth, MA, United States - SSM-Form-2O | ecosystem: Environmental > Aquatic > Marine > Wetlands > Sediment ... | reverse complement strand
ACAGAAGAACCGGTGTTCCGGCGGGCACCCTCTTATCTTTGAAAAGTGTTTCCAGGCCCAGAGCGAAATAAGATGAACCAGTATCACCGTACATGGACATATCTGCATAAAGCTTCTTCCGGTCAATACCCGTGTGGTTACACACCCATCTAACAACATTTCTGCTGCACTGGTTTATCATAACACAGGCTATGTCGTCTGCCGACAAGCCGCTGTCCATAAGAACACTGGCTATAAGCGATGAAATACGTTTTTCTGCAGCCCGGTTCACTGCATCTCTGTCAAGAAACAGGTGATTATCTGTACGTATGGAATCCCCACCCGGGACCGGAACCTCGGGCCGCCCCGGGTCGAATCTTTGCCGCATGCCCCCCCGGGGCACCATAACCGCCCTGTATCCCGTTCCGTCAGTGCCGGTGGCAACTGCATGCAGCCCGGGTGTCTCGGAAAGACAGATCAGTGCCGCAGCTGCTGCGTCACCGAACAGAGCACGGCCTATGCAGTCCCTTGGGTAGACATGCCTCGACATAGTATCAGCCGTTATAAAAAGAATACGGTGTGCGGTTCCGCTCTGCAGCAGTCCATCGGCCATAGAAAGGCCGTATATGAATCCCGAACCGCCCAGGTTTATATCCAGGGCTCCAATGGTGTCGGGCAGGCCAAGCCGGTGCTGGATGATACATGCGCCCGACGGAAGATAGTACTCAGGGCTCTGGGTACAGTACAGGATAAAATCGGGTTTGCTGCCGTGCTCCTGATCAAGCACCAGCCTGCCGGCTTTGACAGCCATATCCAGGGCTGTCTCATTATGTGCAGCCCGGTGTCTGAATGTAATGCCGTACTCATCCTGCAGTGCTTCAACATCTGTCCGTCCGCATTGTACAGCAATATCCTCGTTACTTTCCACTGCTTCAGGCAGATACGTGCTCATGTGTTTAATCTGTGTGTATTGCTTTGCCATATCAGTCATATCCTCACGGGCATATAAATCACAATATTCATCTGATTTGTATATGTCTATGGTAATAATGCTGCGGGAACCGGAGCCTGGTATTTCTATCTCAGTTCATTATACAGTTGTCCGCCAGAGCATTCCGAATACCGCACCGTCAGTAATCAATATTTCCGGCAAGCCTCCTCGCCAGTTTATAACCGAATATTTCAGGCAGGGATTTCCTTCCTTTTCCCGGCAGGCGCCATATAAAATCATGTTTCAGCCTTACCAGAAAGAAGGGATTATCTCCTGCCCTGTTCAGGGGTTTACGCGGAATGATCCGCCAGTAGGCTGAAAGATATCCCGCTTCTTTCAGCAGGCGGACTGCCAGTCCGCACCCCCGTCCCCAGGGGAATGAAAGATGGCGTACAGGTTTCCCCTGCAGCTGTGATTCAATTTTCTCCTTTGCCCGGGCCGCATTATCAAATATTCTCTTCCGCATATTCCCGGCCGATTCATACTTTCCTGTACTGCCATGGTTCTTTTTAAATTGTTTTACAATGTCCCTAAGTTTTCCTTTCCAGTGCCGGTTTAGAAAAAATTCCCCGCCTCCGTGCCGGGCCACGTAATTGACACACTCACGGCGCAGTGCTGAATCTTCGATATACATGGGCCGGTCCATATGGCCGGGACTGCTTGTGTATACCGGCGCTCCCAGCTGATTCCAACATCCTTCTTTTCCCGGCGGCACTCCCGGCATTAATGGTATCTCAAACTTGAAGTAGTACCGTTCTATCATCCCGGGATTAAGGAATGTCTCAATAACGGGTTTAACCGGGACACGGAGATGAGTGTCCATATGGCACTGCATGTCCACAACACCAGTTTCCTGCATTATCCGGGCCTCCTGCCATGATATGACAGGTGTTTCACTGGTGTCGCACTGCTCTATCCATGCGTTTAACGTGTCATTGAGGCCCGGATCTCCCAAACGGGGACTCATACAATATTCCGGGCTGACCTGCCCGGGGTTGATAAATGCCGTTGCCTTGAATCCGTATTTCTGAAGCAGCGGAAAGGCTACACTCCACAGCGACTTACGGCCGTCATCAAACGTCAGCATCACAGACCTCGGCCTGACAAAGTCTTCTCCCGATATGATACGGCCTGCATCATCGGCAGATACTGTTGTATACCCGTTATCTGAAAGGAATTTCAGTTTTTCTTCAAATTCATCAGGACGCACTGTATGAAAGAGGAAAACCGGGATATGGCGCGTCAGTTCATTCTGGGTGTTTTCCCATACAAAATGGGGATGACAGCCTGTAAATATCTCAAGGATCTGAAGCTTTACCGGTCCTACAATTCTTTTCAAAGACCCCATGCTGCTCCTTCGGTCTATACATTATCTGTATCAGCTTTTGTAAAACGCCACAAAGCGCTGTTTTGCATATCCCCGGGCAGGCTCCATCCTGTCGGCCTGGCAATACACCGGTACTCTTTCTTTCTGGGTATGAAGCCTGCTTTCCGTGCCGGTTTATATACTGAAGCATGGCTGGGTATAAGCATCTCTGCAGCGTCGGCATGCAGGTCCCGGCAAAAACCGAGAACAGCGCCAATACTTTTCCTAAAGCGTTCTATGTCCCCGCAGGGAAGCAAATAATCAACAATCTGCGCGAATGTGACTTCCCTCACACTGCTGAGTTTAATACACACCCAGCCATATGGAACAGCATTCTTCCGCAGAATCAGCAGTGTGTACTCGTCAGGGTTGTCAATAAACCTCCACTGCACATAGGTACGGTCTTTCCTGAACCCGTATGTGATGTCCGTCTTTAATCTGTCCCATACAGCATCGTAAACAGAACCGCATCTGTCGGCCTGTTCTATTGAGATACGGCTGTCATGCTTGATGCGGAAGAAACTGTTGAATATTTTCTGCGTGCATCTGCCGAGAAAATCTGCTGAAGGTGCATCAAACAGGTGTTTCTGGAGTATGGTGCCGAATCTGAGAGGGCGCACGCAGGATTTGCATTCGAAAAGAACCCTGTAATTAAAAATATTCACATATACCGGAAAGGAAACAGCATTGGGAAGGCCGTATATAAAACCCAGCTGCCTGGCAGCACACTCCTTATACACTTGTCCCGACATACGCATAAACAGGTTGCTGCCCCTGCAGTCAGGCCGGATAAAGGTGTCGCCCACCTCTCCTGCCAGGACATTGCCCCCATTTATAAATGCCATGCGGGGTATTACACACATGAGACCGGCAATCTCTCCTGAATGTTCGGCAACCCATACTACAGGATCAGCATACGGATTGTTTTCATATTTCCAGGCATAATAGGCAGGGCTGTGTGAACGCACTTCATAGGGGAGGTGCCGCACAAAGGACTCTGTCATAAAAGTGGATACTGCCTTGCTGTCACCGGGCCTGTACGCCCGGATATGCGCCTTCTTCATTTGCCGCCCACATCAAGGATAGTGGCTCCCCAAGAATAACCCACACCGAATCCGACCAGAAGAACCCTGGACCCGGGCCCGACAGTGCCGTTTTCCATACTCTGTTTTAATCCAATAGGTATGGTGCATGATACTGTGTTGCCGGTATGAAGTAAATCAATAAAAAAACGGTCCCTGGCTATTCCCAGTTTTTTCCTTAGATATTCAATAATATATTTATTCGCCTGATGAAAAATAACGTAATCAATGTCCTCAAGGCTCAGCCTGTTTTTCTCCAGCACCTGTTCAACAACCCGGGGAACAGCCTGTATTGTGAAATTAAAGATCTCGGGCCCGTTCATATACAGATCATTGGCCGTGCGCCCGCATCCGGTCCCGTCATCGTCGAATACAGCTTTGGGGTCGTACCGTGTGCGAAGGCCTCCATTAGGCACAATGAGGTTGGCATACCCGCTGCCGTCAGTCCCCAGAGCGAACCGGCCGATATGGTTTTCCGCTGAATGTGAAATCAGGACAGCCGCTGCCGCGTCACCGAAAATCGTACGGTTGCTCTTGTCCCGGGGATTAATATATTTGGAATATGTTTCAGCCAGGATCAGCAGCACATGGTCCGTTTGTCCCGACTGGATATACCCGTGGGCCATGGCCAGGCCGTATATAAAACCTGAGCACCCCAGATTAAAATCAAGAGCGCCGGTACTGCATGGCAGGCCCAGCTGTTTATGCAGCACCGCCGAGGTCGGCGGGATATAATAATCAGGACTTTGTGTACAGAAAAGCAGCATACCGATATTGACCTGGCCGATACTGTCCAGCAGTTTTTCCCCCGCCTTCTTTCCAAGGTCAAGAGCTGTTTCATTTTCTGCTGCAATGTGCCTCTCACGCACACCTGTCTTCTTCTCGATCTTGCCGGAACTCCACGATGCGAATTCTTTCTCTATCTGGTCATTGGAAAGGACTTCTTCCGGAAGGCAGTATTCTATATGTTCAATATCCGTACCCATGGAGAACACACTCCTGAAGAGTCGCTATGCTGGCTGACAGAACAAGTATCAGCAGACAGGATCCGATAGCAGTGAAAATCATATACAGACAATATTGATAGAGGAGGTCAGCCTGCAGCACTCTTAAATTGATCATACTATGCTCGGGCTATATCAGGCGCGGGCCATGTTTCCATGTCCGCCCTTACTATAAATATAATAAAGGAAAAGAATAATGCAACCATGAATTAAAAAACATGGTATTTCCGTATATGCCGGCAGGCATTTGCACATAGAAATCCATACCGGGAAAAACAACACCCTGCAATGATACATATACAGAAAGGACATAGCAATAAGCTTTATACACAAGGGGAAGGCGCACAAGAGCATAAAATACCCGGGCGGTTATTAAGGTGTCTGATCATACCTGATAACCGCCCGAAGACCTGTCCTCCTGCATCAGCAGGTATCAGAATATCAGAGAAATCAATATAAGCAGGATAACAACCGGCGCCACATATTTCACAAGTATGGTCCACGGTACTTCAATGGCGACGTTAGATACCCCTTCTTTCATCTCCTTGATTGCATTGGATGTTTTCCACACGTGACCGACGAAAAGTGCAATAAAAAATGCCCCGATACTGAGTGACAGCGTACCCCAAATGAACAGCCATAAACCGAGAAAGCTAATATTGAACAATGGCAGCTTGGATAAAAATGGCACAGCGCCCTGTGACAACGCCGATGGAATGGCGAATAAAAACGCAACTCCGCCTATGACCCAGGATGCTTTTTTGCGGTTCCAGCTCTTCTCGTCGATTGCATACGCAACCGGTACTTCCAGAATGGAGATTGTAGAAGTAAGCGCTGCTATTGAAAGCAGCAGAAAAAACATTGGGCCAAAAACAACGCCGCCCGGCATTTTTGAAAAAAGAACAGGCAGCACCTTAAACATCATATCCGGCCCCGATTGGTCCTGCAGGCCAAAAGAAAAAATCGCCGGGAAAATAATAAAACCGGCCAGTAAGGCAATACCTGTATCGCAGGCCGCAATCCATCCTGCTGCGCTGGGCAGGTTTTCTTTCTTGCTCACATATGATCCGTACGTAATCATTGTTCCCATTCCCAAACTTAAGCTGAAAAAGGCCTGGCCCATGGCTTCGATAATAAGCTTCGGGCTGAAAGCTTTAAAATCGGGTTTAAGATATTTGTGGAGTCCAACTCCTGCACCTTTAAGTGTGAGGGAGCGGAAAAGCAGCAGAAATAAAATCACCAGCAAAGCGGGCATAAGAATTTTGGAAAATTTCTCAATACCGCCGGAAACGCCGCGCGCCACCACATAAATCGTTAATAAGATAAAAACGGCTGTCAGGACAATCTGGGTCACTGCATCACTGGTAAAATTCATGCTCAGGGCAGAAGCATCCTGAATAGTAATATTGTGAAATGACCCGGTGACCGCTTTATAAAAATAGCCCACTGTTGTTCCTGCTACGACCGAATAAAAAGAAAGGATCATAAATCCGCTGGCAACGCCCACATACCCGACCCATTTCCACTGGCTTCTGGGACGAATTGCCATAAAGGCGCCAACAGGATTTTTCTTTGTATGCCGACCCAGCGTGATTTCTGCCAGTAAAACAGGAAAAGCAATAAATGCGATGGAAATTAAATAGACCAACACAAACAAACCACCACCGTTTTCACTGGCCGTGTACGGGAATTTCCATAAATTTCCCAGGCCTACAGCAGATCCGGCAGCAGCCAGGATAAATCCTATGCGGCTGAAATTTCCTCGGTTTTCCATAATACATCTCCTTGTTCAGAACTACACAGCCTGCATAGCCAGACTGATATATAAATCATTTAACAGCAGTTATAGGCAACATTTATTGCCGGCAGACACAGCACATACCGAAAAAATAATCCGTGCTGCCGAACAGCTAAACAGATTCTTATCAGCAGCAGGAAAAAATCATACTGCTCACGTCATATCATTATCATACAGCAAGCCGGTTCAGGATTTAAGTTCCCTGACCTTAATTTTTTCCGCATCCTCAGGATGTTCTTTCCGGAATTTCTCCCAGTATTCGTAGATTGAGTTTTTCATGTCCTTATGCAGCATGATAATACCGAACAGATTGGGCAGCGCCATCAGCACAATAGCGATATTGGCAAAGGTCCAGATAATTGTTGTGTCTGCCAGGGCCGCGGCAAAAAATGCGATAATATACAGAATTCGGTACGGTACCACATATTTAAGGCCTATGAGATAGGTAATAGCACGGTCTCCGTAGTAAGACCATGATATAACCGTTGAAAATGCGAACAGCAAAAGCCCTATGGACACGATAAATTTTCCATTTTCCCCGAAAACCCCCCTCTTGAACGCTTCGGTTGTGAGAAGTGCGCTGTGAACCAGTGAATAACCGCTCACCTTCACATGCTCATCGGCAGTCTTTCCGTTCTCGACAGAAAGCATTCCGGAAAAGGGCTTTTCATCGAGTTCAAACAGCACATTCTCGGCTACAGAACGGGCGTTGATTACTGTAATATCCTGGCCGCTTTCAATTCTTCCGTCTTCAACAGCAATGGCCCCGTCAAAGGCATGTATGATATCACCATTCGACTCATTCAGGTGCGCGCGCAGCGGTTCAAGATGGGCAGGATTTTCCTGATCCCACACTCCCTGAACTATTTCCATATCTGCCCTGTCAAAGGTATTATACACCTTTTCATTCCATGCGCCCGATGCCATAATTGCGAGGCCGGTCAGAGTGCAAATAAGGAGAGTGTCGATAAAAGGCTCGAGTATTGAAACCATGCCTTCAGAAACGGGCTCATCAGCCTTTGCAGCTGAATGGGCTATAGCCGCTGATCCCTGTCCAGCTTCATTGGAGTATATGCCGCGGCTGACACCGTTGGTAAGTGCAAAAGAAAAAGACGCGCCGATAAAACCGCCAATGGCGGCGCCCCCGGTAAATACATTTTTAAAAATAAGTGCAAACGAGTGTATAATATTTCCGGGATTTGCAATAATAACGGCAAGGGCTCCGATAATGTATACAACTGCCATAAAGGGCACGATCTTTTCTGTAACCTTGGCTATCCGTTTTATACCGCCGATAATGATCAGGGCCAGGAAAACGGAAAGGACCGCTCCTGTAATCCACGGAGCGATATGGAATGTCGATTCAATAGACACGGCAATATTATTTATCTGGGGAAGATTTCCTGTACCAAAGGAACAGATAACCGTTGCAATTGCGAAAATAACAGCGAGCCATTTCATATTCAGCTTATTCACCATGTAATACATAGGCCCGCCTGCAATAGACCCGTCAGACTCGATATTGCGGTATTTATGTGAAAGCGTGCATTCAACAAATTTCAGCGTCATGCCGAAGAAGGCTGTTGCCCACATCCAGAACAGTGCAGCCGGCCCTCCCATAAAAAGCGCCAGCCCTACTCCGGCGATATTACCGGTACCGACTGTTCCTGACAGGGCGGTTGTCAACGATTGGAAATGGGTAGTGTCGCCCTTGAAACTTTCTTTCTCATATTTTCCAGTGACAATCTTGGTGGCATGTTTAAAAAAACGCAGCTGGGGAAACTTCAGGTATAAAGAAAAGAAAACACCTGTTCCCAACAGGATAAAGGGGAACCAGTCGGAATTGCTGCCGATATAGTTATTGAGCATTTTCAGAAATTCATTTACGCCGTCCATAACTCTCCTTTCAGTGACATTGGGATAATGATGTGTCTAAAACAGGTATGGTTTCAAGCGGAGAAACTTAGAAAAATGCATGACAGTATCAGAGTATGCCGGTATAATCCTGAGCATGGCTGCGTGTCCGGCCGGAGCAGGAAAAGGGCTCATGTTAACAGATGGATACAAATACGTCATGAAATATTCCCGGTGGATATACAAAAGGCCGCCTCAGCCGGTATTGAAATTCTTACAACGCCCCGAAACAGCACATAAAAAAACCACAGAAAAACAGAGATAAAATCTCCTGTCTTCTCTGTGAACGCAGAAACATCATAATACAGTATCTTTGATATTGGTGGAGACGGTGGGAATCGAACCCACGTCCGAAAGCAACATCCTGCAAACTACTACGTGCGTAGCCTGCCATTCATTCTGCTGAAATCACCCGGCAGGCTGAACAAATTTCAGCATAGCCTGTTATTGTTTCACCGGCCTGTTACAGGCATACAAGCTGGCTATCCTGCCTTTTCGACGTTCCATTGAAAACCTTGGCAGGATCAGGTCTTCCGGAACGGGCTGCGCTAACTAGGCAGCCAGGGCGTATGAATTTTCGCCAATTACTATATTTCCCGGTTTTTTACCAGGTTCCAGGGCCTGGGCACGCAATTTACAACACGCCTGCTCCCGTCGAAGCCAAGTCGTCCCCTGTTATAAACTGGTTTGAAAATGTACAAAAATAATTGCATAATGTCAACGAAAAAGCCTGTTTGACACTGCACACCGCCATAGAGTACCTCCACCCTATAAAACGCTGTAAAATCTCAATGGTTTCCGCTTATTTCCGGACAGCAGCCCGATGTCAGCCTATCCCAAAAAACCTTGATATGGAATACTGCTGTCTAAGCCATGTATAGTGTCAAAGCTGCATGATTCTGACGAAAGCAGGTAATCACCAACAGTATTCCTTAAAAAAATCCCGATAAAATCAAAGATTTTTCCCCAATTTAGTTGATTTTCAACAAATGAATCATTACATTAACAGACTATCGTAAGGTCATTGTTTTTTAACATCATAAAAAGGTTGAGGAGTCTAATGGGAAGAAGTAAAAGTAAACAGACCCGGAAGAAAATACTATTAAAAAGAAAGCGTAAACAGCGTAAAAAACGCAAGGCGCTTGCATTAAAGAACAAACCCGTCGCATCCCGCACTAAACCGGCAGCAAAAAAGGCTGCAGCCAAACCGAAGAAAGCGGCACCTAAAGCAAAGACAGCGCCTGCAGCAGCAGCGAAAAAGACAACACCTGCAGCAGCGACTAAAAAGAAAGCACCTGCAGCAGCAGCTGCTGCTAAAAAGGCAGCTCCTGCAAAAAAAACAGCTGCAAAAAAAAAGGCTGATACCGACAAATAGCCCTTGACATAAAAGGAGGCAATAGGTGAAACCGGGTGTCAAATCGAGTGCCGGAATTATTGCAGTAATTTTCTGTTTTACAGTTACGCATTCTTCATGTATAAACAGGAAAGAACCGCCTGTATCCTCACGCATGTCAATTCCAGGATATGAAACAAAGTGTCTGCTTACGGATAATTTTGACACAGATTTGGAAAACTGGGTATTCAGAGGAGACGGCAGTGCCCTGTTTACCGGGACCGGGCGCCTTAATCTTACAGGCAACAGCAAAAAAAACGGCGTTGTCCTCTGGCTGAAGGAAAAAATCCATCACGACTTTCTGCTTGAGTATGAAATCAATGTTAACGACTCAAGCGGACTCTGCGCTGTTATCCTTTGCGCCCAGTCTCCTGACAACACCGATATTCTGAATTCATCGCCTCCGCCTTCGGGCAATTTAATGTCATACACAAAAAATACAAACAGTTATCTTGTTGACTTCCATAACATGAGCCGAAGTACAGGAATACACGGGGCCAGCAAGGTCAGGAAAAACCCAGGTTACATGCTTCTCTCCAGTGTCGACAGAGATCCCTGCTCTGAAAGTCGGCCATATTATATAGATATCGCCAAGATTGGAAACCGCATACAGTTGTATGTTGATGGTGTACGTATCCATGATATTCGGGACAAGGGGGGGTTTGGGCCAGCGTATCTCAACGGATATATAGGATTCTGGGTACATGGCAAAACAAATCAATATAATGCAGAAATTGATAATGTCCGGCTGTTCAGACTGATACCCGAATAGGAACATGGGTCAGACCAGGCCCCTCTAGTACCTACAGCACTAAACTCAAGTAAAAAATTTTCACATACGGTTTTAACAAATTCTAAAATCACAGGAGAACTACATGGCAACTATCAAACCATTTCGCGGAATGCGGCCTGTCCCCGATAAAATCGACAAGGTTGCATCGCCGCCCTATGATGTATTGAACAGCAATGAAGCCCGCGACAAGACAGCAAACAATCCGCATTCATTTCTGCATGTGGTAAAACCCGAAATCGACCTTGACCCATCTATTGACATGTACGACCCCCAGGTATATAAAAAGGGCGGAGAGAACCTGAAAAAGCTCATATCTGACAGCATTTTAATACAGGACGATAAACCGTGTCTGTATATTTACAAACTTGTCATGGGCGATCACCAGCAGATAGGCATCGTTGCAGGCGCCTCTGTAGATGACTATGAGAATGATATAATTAAAAAACACGAATTTACCCGTATAGACAAAGAAAACGACAGGATGCGGCATATTGACAGCCTGAATGCACAGACCGGGCCCGTATTCCTCACCTACCGTGCGTCTGAAACCATTGACAGCCTTGTGGAACAGGCAATGCAGAAAGATCCGGTATACGACTTTACAGGTGATTATTCTGTACAGCACACAGTATATATTGTTGATGACGAGTCCCTTATTAAGCAGTTTGTTTCTGCATTCAGCAGCATACCATTCCTCTATGTTGCTGACGGACACCACCGTTCGGCATCGGCCACCAGAGTACGGAAAGCACGAATGGAAGCCAATCCATCCCATACAGGAGATGAAGAGTACAACTATTTCCTGTCGGTAATTTTCCCCGACTCACAGATGCAGATACTTGATTACAACCGGGTAGTTAAAGACCTGAACGGTGCGTCTGCAATGGATTTCATCAAATCCCTTGAAGAAAATTTCTCTATTGAAAAACAGGACGGCACTTACAAACCCGAAGGGCTCCACTGTTTCGGCATGTATATTGACGGCTCCTGGTACAAAATGCAGGCAAAAGACGGCTCTTTCAATGAAACAGATCCCGTCAAATCCCTTGACGTGGCAATTATGCAGGACAATGTACTGACGCCTCTGCTTGACATTACAGATCCGCGTACAGATAAGCGTATTGACTTTGTCGGAGGTATCCGAGGCCTCGATGAATTGAAACGCCTTGTCGATTCCGGCGATTATAAAGCTGCTTTCGCCCTCTATCCGACAGGTATAGACCAGCTGCTTTCCGTAGCCGATTCAGGCAATGTAATGCCCCCGAAATCGACCTGGTTCGAGCCGAAGCTGGCCAGCGGCGTTGTGATTCATATGCTTGATTAAAAACAAACCATAATTACACATAAACAGGAGGTATCATTATGTTAATCTTAATCTCTGATGCATTTGACCCTTCTCTGCCAGGCAGGCTCACGGAATTCGGTGAAGTGACTGACGACAAATCCAGACTCACTGATGCCGATGTTGTGTTGATCCGGAGCAAAACAAAAGTCACAAAAGAGTACATTGACAGTGCGCCAAACCTCAAGCTGGTTATCCGCGGAGGTGTCGGCCTTGACAATGTAGATCTTGATTACGCGGCGGAAAAAGGAGTCACTGTTCACAATACTCCGCAGGCCTCGAGTATTGCCGTTGCAGAACTGGCATTTGCCCATATGCTTGCTGTACCCAGCAGGCTCATCGAAGGCCATAACAGCATGAAAAAAGGCGAATGGATTAAAAAACAGTTGAAACGGACGGAATTGTACCAGAAAACCCTGGGCCTTATCGGCGCCGGCCGTATTGCCTCGGAAGTAGCAAAACGTGCCAAAGCATTCGGCATGAATGTTATTGCCTTTGATAAATATGTAGAAAAGTCCGACTATGCAGACATGAAACCCATTGATGAAGTCCTGGCTGAATCTGATTTTATTTCGATTCACGTTCCCTACACCGATGAGACCGCAGGCATGATCAACAAAGCAACCATTGCAAAGATGAAAGATGGTGTCATTATTGTCAACACAGGACGGGGAAAATGCGTTGTCGAAGAAGATGTGGTTGAAGCCCTGAAAAGCGGTAAGATCAAAAACTACGCTACTGATGTTTGGTTTTCAGATCCACCTCCGGCAGACTGCCCGCTCCTCGATGCGCCGAATGTACAGATGACGCCGCATCTTGGTGCCTCCAGCAAGGAGAACATGCTCCGGATAAGTGATATTGTCGTTGATATTATCAGTAAATTCAAATAACAGGAGAGAGTCATGGCAAAAAGAATATGGAATTTCAATGCGGGCCCGGCTACATTGCCCCTTTCGGTTCTTGAGAAAATAAAAGCTGACATTCCTTCATACAATAACAGCGGCATGGCTGTAATGGAATTGAGCCACCGTGCAAAAGACTATGCAGACATTCATGCCCAGGCAAAAGCGCTACTAACGGAATTGTTCAATATACCCGACGGCTACAACATCCTTTTCCTTCAGGGCGGCGCAAGCACACAATTCTTCATGATACCTATGAACCTGCTTGCCCAGGGGAAATCTGCCGATTATGTAAACACCGGCACATGGTCCAAAAAAGCCATTAAGGAAGCGAAACTGTTTGGCGATGTAAATATTGCAGGATCTTCAGAAGATAAAAACTTTACATATATTCCAGATGTTTCAGGCCTGTCCCTGAACAGCGCCAGTGAATATGTACACATTACATCAAACAACACAATCGCAGGCACGCAGTTCAAAAAATTCCCCGAAACCGGCTCTGTGCCTCTCATTGCTGACATGTCCAGCGATATCATGTCAAAGAAACTCGATGTATCGAAATTCAGCATGATCTATGCCGGCGCCCAGAAAAACATGGGCCCTGCAGGCGTAACACTGGTTATTATGAAAGACGATCTGCTTGCAAAATGCAAACAAGACCTTCCCAGCATGCTTAAATACGATACACATGTACAGAAAGACTCTCTGTTCAATACAGGCCCCACATTCTCCATTTATGTTGTCAAACTTGTCCTTGAATGGATTAAAGAGTGCGGCGGCGTTGAAGCTATTGAAAAGGAGAACAATAAAAAGGCAGACCTGCTTTATGGTGTGATTGACGATAATCCCGATTTCTTCAAATGCCCCATTGAAGTAAATTCGCGTTCATTCATGAACGCTGTATTCCGTCTTCCCACAGAAGACCTGGAAAAACAGTTTATCGCAGAAGCTGCTGAAGCTGGATTCGGCGGCACAAAGGGCCACCGGTCTGTCGGCGGAATCCGTATCTCCATGTACAATGCCATGCCCTACAAAGGCATTAAAGCGCTTACCGATTTCATGCTTAAATTTGCCAAGAACAACGGATAAGCAGTACAGTATTGACAAAAAAGGAGCGGCAATGCCGCTCCTTTTTTTTACCGCAGAAGCAGAATTTTCCCCGATTCTTTCCGGCCGGGTGTCTGCAGGAGGACAAGATACACGCCGGTAGCCGCCGATATGCCGCCGCTTTCTGAACCGTCCCACACTGACCGGTGTGTACCTTTATCCATATCTTCGTCAACAAGAACTTTCACAAGCCGTCCCCCAGAATTAAACACTCGCAGCAGTACATGAGATTGTTTTTCAAGGCTGTACACGATATGCGTCTGTGTATTGAAGGGGTTCGGATACGCTCCATACAGTCTGAATCTCAACGGCTGTTTCTGTTTAACGGCAATACCCGTATTGAGTGAAACATTGAGGCCGAATATTCTGTCACATAGTGTCACCAATCCATCATTGTCAAAGGCAACCACCTTCCAGAAATATGTTCCGTTTTCAGGCAGTTTTGTAAGAATAAAGGTTGTATCGTATATTGAGACGAGAGCTTCAGGCGTCCTGAACAATGAGTCTGAATCAATGCAGAATCTGTAATTTATGGAATCTCCAATATCGGCGTTTTTGGATGTTCTCCACGAGAATAAAAGCGGATCATTATCAGTAATTATGGAACTGTCGGGGGGCTGTGTAAGAAAAAACGGCCCTGGAGGATCCGGTATCTCAATAACCGAGAAATCGGCCGCAGTACTGTCTTTCATACCGAAGGAATCCTCGGCTGACACATACAGAACCCCCTGTCCTGCCCAGTCAGGTTCCGGTAAGAGCAAAAGAGTCCAGTCTGATGTATCTATGGCTGTGTGGAACTTGACCGATTGCGATGAAACAGATATATGCAGATCTTCCATAGCGTCTGTCTCATCATAAATAATAGTATTCAGGTCCAGGGTATCAGGCACATCTTCAAACAGCACCAGTTTTGGTATATCTTTGACAACAGGCGGAGTATTATGCATGCATAAAACAACAGTTCCGCTGCTGAATGTCGAGGGTACAAGTCCATGTGCACTATAGAATGCCTGCGAAGATACCGCCACGGTATCGGTGCACACAGTATCCTTCTTACTGATCATGCCGACAGTACACAAACGTCCGGTATCAGCAGGGACAGCGCTGCTGTCAATGGAGAAACCGGCAACGGACAGCACCGGGCCTGAAACATTCCAGTACGCAGCATCCCAGGATTCCATAACAGTACCGGTGAAATCAACCGATGTCACTTCAAACAATGAATCATTAAAAGTAATCTCAAACTGGCATGCTGCAATGGGCGGCGCCTGTTTCAGCCCTTTAATACGCAGAGTAGCAGCGAATGAAAGCCCATAGCAGGTCCGTATTGAATCATCCATACTGGTTACCAGCTGTGCATGAAGTCCGGCCGCAGGCGCCGCCAGACACAATAGCAGGCACAGCATCAGTATATTTGACATTACATAGCGGGTATGGATGGAACGGATCATATCTGTTTTCCGGAACAGGGGCCGGATATAACATGCCCGCCCCTGCTATTGGGATATTCTATATTACCGCACAAGCAGCAGTTTTCTGACAACACACAGGGCATCATATCTGATCTCAAAGAAATATAAGCCCGAAGGCACATCAGCTCGGCTGTTGTCTGTTCCCTCCCATGAGAGGGTATGCGCCCCGGCCTGCATCAATTTATCAGCAAGGCGTGCCACCTGCCGCCCTCTGGCATCACGGATCATGACACGGACTCTGCCCGGCCTGGGCAGTGTAAAATCCACACAGGTTGAACTGTTAAAAGGATTGGGATAATTCATGCCGATGACAAAACCTTCAGGGAATACTTCCTCCGGTTCAACACTGGAGAAATATGATATCTCCCTGAATCTGTCGGCCCACCGGACATATCCATCCTGGTCCCTGGCCTTTACCATCCAGTAGTTAATACCTGTAATATATGACTTGTTTACAAACAATGAAGTGTCCGATGTAGATACTGATAAATTCGATGTTGTAAAGGTTGAATCCTCGCCCAGATAGAATATATACTCCAAAGAATCCCCGGTATCGACATTGCGGGAGGCATGCCACACAAACTCAATGGCTTCATTTATTCCAGTAACAGTATACTTGTCTTCTGGAGATGCAAGAGTAAACCGGGCGGGATAATCAGCAACGGGAATCACTTTAACTGTTACTACCGTTGAATCGCTTAATGCATATGGGTCTGTCACCTTGAGAGTGACATCTTCAGTCCCGTTCCAGTCGGGATCGGGAATGAGAAGAATCTCGAGGCTGACTGTATCATTGACCGCAGTAAAGTGGGACCTGGGCGTTGAAAATTTCAGCCGGTCCATGGAATCGTTCAGATCCTGCACATAGTTGTACATATCAAAATATGAATACCGTATTGTATCATCTTCCAGCACAGATACAGAAGGCAGTGCTGAAATGGTCGGCGGAAATACTGACGTGGTTGAAAAATGCGCCGTCAATTCAACGGGCTGGTACATATCCACGATAACAGGATTATTCACTCCTTCATAATAACCTGACCACCCGGTGAATGTAAAATTTGTGTCAACAGGTGCGGCATGCACATATGCAGTTGCTGTACTGTCAAACCACGGGCCTTCCGGTGTCACTGTTATAATGCCGCTGTATGAAGGGGATGCCGCTGCATCCAGCTGAAATTGTTTGCTCCAGCGGGCTTCCTGGGTAACCGGCCCATTGACCGTGACCGTTACTTCCGCATTCTCTGACGAGACAGACCCGTCACCATATCCTGTCCATCGGTTAAATCTGAACCGTTCACCGGATGAGCCCGGATCAGTTGTGCTGTCGATGGCTACTGTGACACTGGTGCCTTTGAAATACCACCCTGTGCCTGTAACCGTCGCCTTGTTGTATGCTGACTCCACCCTGACAGCATATTTTTCATCATACTGTGCTGTGTATGTAACCGGACCGCCAGGTATTGAAACAACCTGCTCCCTGGAACCGCCGTGCTGCCACGCTTTAAACACATACTGCGTATCATCGGATACCGCCTGGAATTCAATACCGGCCAGCGTATGCTCCTGACCCGGCAGCCAGTAAAACACCCGGGGCGCCTTATATGTCTGGCCGTCTGCGGTAAAATCCAGCCCCGGCGGCTCTGTTTCAATCCGCACATCTCCCTGTTCAAAATGGGCTGAAAGAGTAAAAGCGGTATCAACTGAAAAAACCAGGGGATTATCAGAAGATTCCATATCTCCGGACCAGCGCACAAAACCGTACCCGCTGTCTGCGTTCCCCACTGCCAGAAGCTGTATTTCCTCTGCCTCGGGCCACCAGTCACCCTGTTCCGATATGGGGCTTACACTGCCGTATCCCCGGGGTTCAATATGTATCGTATTGAAAAACTCCTTGCGCCATATGGCATTCTGTGTTACAGGCCCCTTCATGACAACTTGATGAGAAACATCGGTACCAGAATAAGAGCCTTGTCCGGAACCCTG
>Ga0272442_10005370_pt1 | contig 17134 bp, 11 predicted proteins | sample SSMForm2O_FD_200262 | JGI IMG/M metagenome (GOLD analysis project Ga0272442, IMG submission 200262) | Marine sediment archaeal communities from Little Sippewissett salt marsh, Falmouth, MA, United States - SSM-Form-2O | ecosystem: Environmental > Aquatic > Marine > Wetlands > Sediment ... | reverse complement strand
TCTTCGGCCGGGCGCGCGGCGCCTGGAGCCTCTGGGACGGCACGCTGGACTTCAGCGCGGGCCTGGGCACCCTGAGCCGGCTCAGTCCGTCGGACCGCGAAAACCCGATCATCTACTCCAATTTACACTCCCACGCTTACGTTCGCTTCAGAAAAGGCAAGAGCCTGGATCTTTCGTTGCATACGGGCCTGGTTTGGGGAGGCGGCCCCATCTACATGCTGGTGGGGGACTTTCGCACCAGCAACGTCGTCAACCACTCCGAGATGGCCAAGGCCAAAATCGCACTGGCCGAGAACCTCAAGCTGAGCGCCCAGCTTTACCATTCGCGCTTCATCGGCGATTTCCATTACCGCACCACGATCCAATCGCTGGGCTTCTGGCTTTGCCACCTTCCCGACTTCCACATGGACACCAACACCGTGGACCTTCAGATGCAGCTCGACTACCGGATCCTCGACAACCTGCTGCTGACCGCGGGCAGCTACTTCCGCTATACCACCTACAGCTCCGACAAGATGATCCCCAATGAACTCGACGAGTACCGGGGCGCGGGCTTTTTGCACATCCAATACAACCCTCTGGAGGAAATCCAGCTCACCGGCGGGGTGCGCTACGATTTGAACTCGGTAACCGAGGGGGCCTTGAGCCCGCGCGCCGTGGTGATCTTCCGGCCCTGGCCCGACCACGCCTTCCGGCTGGGCTACGGCCTGGCTTTCCGCAAGCCGGCCTGGACCGAATCCCGCTTGCACATCCAGATCGACGAAGCCGCCTTTCCCGAGGTTGTCGAGAAGCTCAAAACATCCATCGGCAACGAAGAACTGGGCAACGAGAAGGTGCACTCGTTCGAGGCCGGCTGGCGAGCGCGCTTTTGGGAGGAAAAGCTCAAGGTCTCGGTGGACCTTTTCTACAACATCTACGATGACATGATCTACTTCGCCACCATCCTGATGTGGGACACCCTGGGCCGGCCGGACATTGTCCGCTCCACCTTCTCGTCCCTGAACCAGGAGAAATCCATAACCGCCTTCGGCGGCGAGATCGAGTTGGTGTTCAACCTCTCAAAGACTTGGTCCTTCTGGGGCAACCTGGGGCTGAGACGGGTCGCCCACGAGGACGGAGAGCGCCTGGTTTCGGAGCCCACCCTGCGGGCCAACCTGGGAGGCCGTTGGAGCGGTCAACGGCTCGTCGCCGACCTGTCCCTGCACTACGTCTCCCAATACACGATGCCCCTGAGATTCCCGGACGAGACTTTCGAATTAACCGAGTCGATGGACCTGGGAAACCGGCTGCTGCTGATGGCGCGGATCGGCTACCGCCACCCGCTGGGAGAGTCCCGCAGCCTGGAAGCCGGCCTTTTAGTCCGCGCCCCCATCGGCGGGCCCTTCCGGGAACATTCCGGGATTCCCATGGAGCGCACCGCCAGGAGCATATACGGCTCCGACTTCGGAGGCGAGATTCTCGTCCGGCTGGTGTCGGTCTACCTCCGGGGGAACTTCTAGCCCGTTTTCTTGATACCGTCCTGAAGGTGTGACAACCTGTCATTTTGATGTGATAGCGCACCTTGCAAGATGGACATGTTTTCTCGTCGTATTTGCAATCGGGTCGGCCTGGGCCCAGGAGGATGAGGGTTTCGAAGACGAATTCGCCCTCCTGGAAGAAGAGCTGAAAATCGACGAGATCAAGTCGGCCTCCAAGCATCGCCAGTCGATCTTCTGGAGCCCCTCGGCCATATCGGTCTTCACCCGCGAGGACCTGCGCTCCTCGGGGGCCTCAACCGTTTCCGATTTCCTCCGCCGGGTGCCGGGATTCGACGTCTACGAGATGAAACCCTCCTTCCCGGTGGTGGGCGCCCGGGCGCTGACCGATCACTCCAACAACCTGATCCTGGTGCTGGTCGACGGCCGCGAGGCCATAGTCGAGATATCCGGCTTCTGCATCTGGGCCGCTTTGACCATCGACATGGAGGAAATCGAGCGCATCGAGGTGATCCGCGGCCCCGGCTCCACCCTGTACGGGGCCAACGCCTTCGCCGGAGTGGTCAACATCACCACCATGGCCGAGCGGCCCGAGGGCGGCGGCGATGTATATATGGACGGCGGGGAGCAGGGCCGCCGGCGCCTGTTCGGCCGGTTGCGCAACCACTGGAGCCTGGGGGACGGCACGCTGTCCTTCAGCGTCGGCATCGGCACGCTGGCGCAGACCAGCGTGGCGGATCCCCGTCAGACCATCGTGGAAGCGCTCATCCGGACGCACGGCTACCTGCGTTACCAGATGGGTAACAGCCTGGACGTCTCGCTGCACGGCGGATATCTCAAGGGTGGGGGGCCCCTGTACATGATCATCGGCGACTACAACGCCGATGACGTGGTCAATCCCTACGTGATGGGACAAGCTGAAATCGGCTTGACCGATAGTCTGAGACTACGGGCCCAAGCCTACTACATCAAGTTCCTGGGGCACTTCCATTTCCGGTCGCACTTCGAGTCCTACGGCACCTGGCTGGCGGACGTGCCCGACTTCTTCATGGACACCAATTCCGCCGACGCCCAGGCCCAGCTGGAATTCGAAGCCAGCGAAAACCTGCACCTGATCGGCGGGGCCAACATCCGCTACTCCTTTCTCGAGTCGGACAAGATCGTGGCCGAGGGGCTTTCCGAGCTGCGCGGCGCGGGATTCCTCCACGCTCAGTGGACACCCTGGGACTTCATTCAGCTGACCGGGGGAATGCGCTACGATATCAACTCCCAAACGGAAGCAGCCCTGAGCCCCCGGGCGGTGGTGGTCTACCGGCCGGTCGAGAACCACTCGATACGGGCGGGCTACGGCCTGGCCTTCCGCAAGCCCTCCTTCATCGAAAACCAGCTGCACATCCAGGGGGAGAATTACAACCCGGCCTTCCCGGAGATTCTGGACAAGCTGTTGACCTCGATCGGCAACGAGGAGCTGACCAACGAGAAGGTCCACTCGGTCGAGGCCGGCTGGCGCGGTCACTTCTTCGACGGCGATTTTAAGGCGTCCGTGGACCTCTTCTACAACATCTACCAGGACCGGATCTTCTTCAAATCAGAGATGGCCCTGAACCAGCTGGGAGTGCCCGATATCGACGGATCCACCTTCAAGTTCGTAAACGAGCCTCTCGAGGTTCGCGCCTTCGGCGGCGAGGTCGAGCTGACCTGGACTCCCGGCCCGGCCTGGTCCTTCTGGACCAATCTGGGCCTGCGCTGGGTGAGCGACGAGAACGGCACCGACATTGAATCGGAGCCGCGCTTGCGGGTCAACCTGGGCGGCCGCTGGAACCCCGGACAGGGGCCGCTGATAGACATCGCTGTTCATTACGTCTCGACCTACCAGCCTTCGATCTCACTGCCCAAGAAACCGTTCGATCCCTTGTACCAGAGCGATCTCGGAGACAGCCTGCTGGCCATCGGCCGGTTCGGCTACCGCCTGCCCGATACCGGAAGAGTGAAGCTGGAGGCCGGCCTGACAATCCGGGCTCCGCTGGGCCTGCCGTTCCGTGAGTACACCGGATGGCCGATGAAGCCGGGCGGGAAATCTTACTCGTCGGTCGACTGGGCAGGAGAAAAGCTCACTCGCCTGGCGACCTTCTACCTGCGGGGAAGCTTCTGAGCAATATCTTGTGCCCATCCGGCCGCTGTGACATCATGGCGTTTTGAATTGAGAAGATTGCTCACATTGGGGTGGGGGCTGTGGGTTTTGCTTGCGCCCCTTTTGGTCTTCGGCCAGACGGACGAAGACAAGCAGAAGAAGCCCTCCAGGGATTCCCTGGAAGAGGAGATGCTTCTGCAGGATGAAGAAGACTTTCCCGATCTGGTGGGGGTGGACGAAACCGGGGGGGTTATCGATGAGTTCGAACTGCTGGAGATGGCCGCCGACGAGGTGGAGTCTTCCTCCAAGCACCGCCAGTCGATCTTCTGGAGCCCCTCGGCGGTCACGGTTTTCACCCGCGATGACATCCGCTACGCCGGGATAACCCGGATCACCGACCTGCTGCGCCGGGTGCCCGGCTTCGACGTCTACCAGATGAAGGCCTCCTGGCCCCTGGTCGGCGCCCGGGCGCTAACCGACGAGGCTAATAACCTGGTGCTGGTTCTGGTGGACGGCCGCGAGACACTGGTGGAGCTGGCCGGGTTCACCATCTGGACCGGCCTGGCCATCGACCTGGAAGAAGTGGAGCGCATCGAGGTGATCCGCGGCCCGGGATCGACTCTGTACGGCGCCAACGCCTTCGCCGGCATCGTCAGCATCACCACCGTGGTCGATAAGCCCAAGAGCACCGCCGACGTCTTCATCAAGGGCGGCGAGATCGGCAACTTTCGCCTGTACGGCCGGGCGCGCCACGGCTGGGATCTGGGCGACGGCCGGCTCTCCTTCAGCCTGAGCGCGGGCGCCTGGGGCAAGCACAGCGTCTCGGACCGCAACGACTGGGTCCTGGAGGTCCCCTTCCGCACCCACGGCTACGTGCGCTACCAGGAGGGGCAGGACCTGGACCTCTCGCTGCACGCCGGTTGGGTGGGCGGCGACGGAGTATTCTTCGTCCACATGGGCGATATGCGCATCGGCAACGCCACCACCCTGTGGAGCATGGCCAAGGCGGCCTTCGCCCTGGGAGAGAAGGCCCGGTTGAAGGCGCAGTTCTACCACGTCCGCTTCCGGACCGACTTCGACTACCGCAGCGAGTTCTACGCCTACGGCATCTGGGTGGCCGATATCCCCGACCTGGTGGGAATCACCCAGACCCTGGACGGCCAGGTGCAGCTGGACCTGGAAATCCTGGAAAACCTCGACTTCATCGGCGGCTTCAACGCGCGCTACTCCTTCATGGACCACGAGAACATGTACGTGGTCGATGACGACGAGCTGCGCATGGCGGTGTTCGCCCACGTGCAGTGGATTTTATGGGACAAGCTCCAGCTGACCGGCGGCCTGCGGCTCGACGCCGCCCGGCCCCAGAACGAATTCGAAATGATGCTCAGCCCGCGGGGCGTGGTGGTGTTCCGCCCATGGGAAAAACACGCCTTCCGCGCGGGCTACGCCCTGGCCTTCCGCAAGCCCTCCTACTACGAGAGCCGGATACACATCGACGTGGACAACTACGCCTTTCCCGAGGTAGTGGACAAGATGAAGGAGTCGCTGGGCAACGAGGACCTGGTCAACGAGCGGGTGCACTCTTTCGAAGCCGGCTGGCAGACGCGCCTGTTCGATGACGGTCTGCAGCTTTCGGTGGACCTCTTCTACAACATCTATCACGACGTCATCTTTTTCAGATCGGAGATTGCCCAACGCCTGGGGGCGCCGGACATCGCCAACTCCGTCTTCCGGTTCGAAAACCAGAAAGACGACATCCACGCCTTCGGGGGCGAGTTCGAGGCGGTCTGGAACGCAAGCAAAGACTGGCGGGTCTGGGCCAACCTGGGCCTGCGCAAGGTGACCGACGCCGAGACCGGAGCAGATCTCCCCAGCGAGCCCCATTACCGGGTCAACTTCGGCGGCCGCTACCTGCCGACCTCCGGGTGGGTGCTGGACCTTTCTATGCACTACGTCTCGGCCTACAAGATGCCGCTGCGCGACCCGACCGATCCCATGGGCGAACCGGAACTTATGCCCCTGGGCGGGAACCTGCTGCTCCTGGGCCGGGCGGCTTACCGGATCAAGCTGGGCGAAGTGGCCGAAGCCGAGGCCGGCCTGTTTATCCGCACGCCTCTGGGAGAACCCTTCCGCGAATACGCCGGAGTGGAGATGCCCCTGGTCCCCCGCACCGACACCCTGGCCGACTTCGGCGGCGAGTACCTCACCCGCCAGGTGGTCTTCTACCTACGAGGAATGTTCTGATCGCCTTCCGGTCACGCAGAGCTTGTTCCCGTTGTCAATCACGGTGAACTTTCCGTCACCGCGCGAAACCCGCTCGTCGATCCAGGCCTGGATGTCCGGGGCCGAGTCGAAGCCCCCGTCCTCGAGCACCCCGGCGGGCAGCCCGGAGTGGACTGCGATTTTCAAGCCGGTTTCCTTGAACAGGCGCAGGACCCGGTCGGTCTTCCACAGGTACAGCTCGAAGTTGTCGGCGATCTCCTTGCGGGCCTCTTCCAGTGGAAGACGCAACAGCCGGACCAGGTTGTCCCAGAACAGCGACTTGGAGCGCTCGTCGGGCGCCAGGCCGCGCACGTCTTCGGGCAGGTCCGGCCGGCCGTCCAGCGGGGCGATCACCAGCGCCTCGCCGCCTTCGAGCACCGCCCCCTTCAGGGCCAGGTCGAAGGCGTTCTGGGTGCCGTAGATTGCCTGGGAAGCCGGGGGACCGCCGGGAGAGACAATCACGTACCGGGAGCGCTCAACCTCGAAAGACATAAGCCGGTCCACCACCGGAACCATCTCGCGGCAAAGCTCGTTGGGATCTCCGGCGCGCACCCACAGGACGTCGGGCTTGGCCGAGACCATATCCAGACCGAAGGTCATCACCTCGCCCAAAACCGGCTCGCCGCCGGGTGAAAGCACGTATCGCTCGGAGATTTCCCGGGCCTCTTTTCCATCCTGGGATACCGGGTTCTCCCGCCGCCCGGGATCCGGATGCCAGGCGTTGCGTCCCGGCCCCGAACCGGGGTCCAGCGCCCACTTGTGATTCTGCGCCACGGTCTGGCCCCAGGAAAGACCCGGGACAATCTGCTTGTCGATGCAGGAGTAGCCGTAGAAGTAGTGGGGCTTGGATTCGTGCCCGTGCACCCGCAGATCGCATTCCAGTAGCTTGCGGTTTATCTTCAGCCGGGTGCCCCGCGAGCTGGTCCCCAGATCGGCGAAATCGCTTTTCTCCGAATCGTGGGCCACGAATCCGATCTGCACCCCCAACCTGGCCGCGGCATCCCTGACCCACGAGTCGGCGTTCTTGGCGTAGACCCCGGGCTTGTGGGTGCCGGTGGCACAGAATACGGTGACCGACGCCGGCTTTGCCGGCACGATCTCATCCAGCAACACGTCGAGAATTTCGTGCTGCAGCCCGGCGCGGAACTCGTCGGACACGATCACCGCCACCCGCCGGCCCGGGACCAATCCCCGCAGTCGCGGCCTTCCCACCGGTTTCTCCAGGGCCGCCTTGAGGATCTCCCGGGTTTCACCGGGCAGCGCCTCGGGCTTGCGCGGGGCAATCAACGGTCCGGAGAGCCGCTCCTCCGGCACGGTAAATGCCCTGGTTTCTTCTCCATAGGTCAGTTCAAACCGCCTGTCAGCCATGATCCCTTCCTGCTCCTCCCGGTACCAATATTAGTCCCTGAAACCCGAAAGTAAAGCCTTGTAATCCATCGGCCGGTGATCCACCCTAACCGTGGCATGGAAGCAAAGAAAAACCTGTGGCAGCGGCTGGGACCGGGAATGCTGCTGGCGGCCACCAGCGTGGGGGCCTCGCATCTGGTGCTCAGCCCGCAGGCGGGGGCGCTGTTCGGGTACTCGCTGCTGTGGCTGGTGCTGGCTTCGCACCTCTTCAAGTATCCGGCCTTCGAGTTCGGGCCGCGCTATGCCGCGGCCACCGGGCAGAACCTGCTGCAGGGCTACAAGAAGATCCGCGGGCCCCGGGGCTGGGCGCTGTACATGTTCCTGGGCAGCACCATCCTTCAGGGGATCGGCGTGCTGGCGGGGGTGGTGAGCGTATCCGGCTGCGTGATTTGTACCTGGACCGGGCTGCTGGACACCGAGTACTTCTCGGTGATCATCATAGGCGTGGTGGTCGCGCTACTGTTCTGCGGGGGGTTCTCCTGGCTGGACCACCTCAACAAGATCATGATGGCCACCCTGGCGTTGGCCACCTTTCTGGCGTTCGTGCCGGTGTTTCCGGCACCCTCCAGCTTCGCCCACCTGGTGATCCCCTCCATTCCTGCCGGCTCCATCGTCCTGGTGGCGGCCATTCTGGGCTGGATGCCCACGGGAATCGACGTATCCATCTGGCATTCATTCTGGACGCTTCAGAAACTCGAGAGGCTCGGCGAGAAGACCAGGAGCGGCGACTTGTCCCAGCGCAAGCGCCAGCTGAAGATCTCTCTGGTGGACATGCGAGTGGGCTACGGACTCTCGCTGCTGACCGGTCTGATGTTCATCACCATGGGGGCGGTTCACCTGGCCGGCCGGGGGACCGAGTTGAAGGGCATCCAGTTCGCCGAGGCGATTTCCTCGGCCTATACCAACATCCTGGGCGCATGGATGTACCACGTATTCATGCTCACTGCCTTCTTCGCCATGTTCTCCACTACCTACACGGTCATCGACGGTTTTTCCCGATCGTTCTCCGAGGCTCTGGCGGCGCTGCGGGACAGCTGGGCGCGCGAAAGCGTGCGCAAATGGACCTACGGCGGATTCGTGATCTTCTCGGCGCTGTGTGCCGCCGTTTGCGTGGTCTGGGTGGGCAATCCGGTGACTCTGGTGACCACCGTGGCGCTGATCAGTCTGGCGGTGGCACCGGTTCTCTATGCGCTCAATTTAGCCTGCGTCAACCGTGACATCACCGATCCCGAATTACGCCCGGCCACGGCCACCGTGGCCATCGGGTGGCTGGGGACCGCGTTCATGATCCTGGCGCTGGCGGTGACGTTCTACGTGAAGGTAATCCTCTAGACCAAAAAAGATCAGCAGTCCGGGTCGGGGTCGTGCTTACAGCCTTCGTACTGGTCGCAGTAGTCGATGGTGCAATCGTCGCCGTCGTCGCAGTCGACCTCGGTATAGTAGCAGCCGCTGGCCGGGTCACAGGCGTCCACGGTGCAGATGTCGCCGTCGTCGCAGTTCAGCGAGGCGTGCTGGCACTGCCCGGAGGACGGGTTGCAGGCGTCGACGGTGCAAGCATCGCCGTCGCTGCAATCCTTCAATTCGCCGTTGCACACTCCGCCGGTGCAGTGGTCGGCTTCAGTACAGGGATTGGCGTCGTCGCAGGGAGTGTCGTCGTCCAGGTTGGTCATATAGCAGTCGCCCGTGCCGGGATCGCACATGTTCTTGCGACAGGGTCGATCGTTGCTGGTGTCGCAGGTCACCACTGTTTCGGGATCGACCTCACACATGTTCTCTTCGCAGATCAACGTGCCGTTGCAGAGATCGCCGTCCTCCATGGCGTCGCAGTCGGAGTCGAGGTTGCATTCACAAATATTGACGCCCACGCACTCACCGTTCTGACACACGTCCCCGCTGGTGCAGGGGTTGCCGTCGTCACAAGAGTTATCGTTGTTGTCATACAGGCATCCGTAAAGCGGATCGCAGGAATCATCGGTGCACTCATTGTCGTCGTCGCAGTCGATAGCCGTACCGGAGCAAGTTCCTCCGGAGCATACGTCGCCGGTGGTGCAGGCATTGGAGTCGTCGCAGGAACGGTTATTGTCGGTATAGAGGCAGCCCTCCACCGGGCTGCAGCGATCGTCCGTGCAGGCGTTGCCGTCGTAGCAGTCAGCGTCGATGTAACACTCGGGCAGATCCACGCAGCCCGATAGCAGATCGCACTCCTGTCCGGCGGGACACATTTCATCATGAGCCTTGTAGGAGCATGTCAAGGTATCCCAGTTGCAAATGTCCTCGGTGCAGTCTATTCCGTCGTCACAGTCGGGACACGAGCGGCTGTACTCCTGATCACATGAAAGCACCGAAACAACCAGAGCCAGCATTGTGAGCACGCTGAGGATTTTCATTTATCACTCCCCTTTGAATCGAATTGGGTAATGGTAACCCCCAGCCGCACCGGCGTCAACTCCGCGGCTTCACGGGAGATCATGATTCAGCGCATCTGAGCAGGAAGCCGGTCATCTCTTCTATGTCAAAGACTTCGTTTACCGCGCCGGCTTCGATGGCGGCCTTGGGCATGTCGTAGAACAGGCATCCGGTTTTACCCTGGGCCAGGCAGAAGCCTCCGGACTTTTTCAGTTCCAGCAAACCCGAGGCGCCGTCGACACCGATGCCGGAGAGGACGATCCCGATGGAGTCCTTGGCGCAGCGGCGGGCGATGGACTTGAACATCAGCGAGCCGGAGGGGCGATGGCCGTCGACCGCCGGCTCGTCGGACAGGCCCACCTGGTCGCGCGAGCGCAGCACCAGGTGTCGTCCGCTGGGGGCCACCAGAACCGTCCCCGGCTCGATGGGATCGCCCTCTTTGGCCTCGCGCACTTTCAAGAACACCTCGGCGTTGAGCCACTCGGCGAAGCCGGCGGAGAACCCTTCGGGAAGCCGCTGGGTGATCAGGATGCAGCTCTTGAAGTCCTTGGGTAAAGGGGCCAGGATCTCCAGCAAGGCCTTGGGGCCGCCGGTTGAGGAGGTAATGGCAATGAGCTTGGACGCCCGGCCCTCCACCCCGGCGGGAGCCTTCCCCGCCGTCGCACGCTCACCCGGTTCCTTGGGTTCGCGCTTGAAAACCGGCACGCCGGCCAGCAGCCTGACTTTCTCGCGCAGAGTGGATGCCAGCGGGCCGTCGAACTCGGGCTTCTCCATGATGTCCAGGGCGCCCATGGCCAGGGCCTTCAAGGTCATCGAGGCCCCTTCCACGGTGAGGTAGCCGGTCACCATCACGATGGGCACCGGATGGCTGGCCATGATTTCCTGGATTGCGGAGAAGCCGTCCACGCCGGGCATCTTGGCGTCCATGGTGATGATGTCCGGCTTGAGCTGCCGGTTCAGATCGATGGCCTCCTGCCCGTCAGCAGCCTTCCCGACCACGTCGATGTCCGGAGCCATGTCCAGCAGCGTGGTGATCACCTCGCGGCAGATCATGGAGTCATCGACAACCAGAACTCGTATGGGCTTCTTCACTTGATCCGATGATATTCCAGCGGGGGGGACCAGGTCAATGACGTCTCCTAGGGAGCGATGCACCCCTGGTCGGTCTCGCAGGTCCCGTTATTGCAGTAGTCGCCCTGGCACTCCTCGTAGCTGGTGCAGCTGGAACCGTCCGGCTTCTTCTGAGCGCACAGCCCGGGAACACCGTAATCGAGCGAGTCACAGTAGAGATCGTCGCCGAAGCACTCGGGATCCTCTCCGTAGATGCAGGGATCGCCGATTCCGGGGAAGGCGGTGCACACCGCGGTCTGCTCGTCGCAGTAGAGGTCCCAGTCGCATTCGGGAAAGTCGAACTCGGCGTTGCAGGCCGCCCCGGCCTTCAGCGGCTGCCCGCAGGAACCCGGGATGACCTCCTCGGTCTGCTCGTTTATCGAAAGGCCGATGCACAGCAGGCCGGATTTGCACTCGTAGAACATGATGCATTCCGAGCCGGCGCCCTTCTTGGGCTTGCACACACCGGTGTGCTCCTGCATCACGATATCCGCGTCGCAATAGTAGTTGGGAGTGCAGGCGAACATGATGCCCTCGAAGTCCTCGCCGAGGTTGCATTCCTGGCCCGCGGCGGCCGGGCCGGTGCACTTGCCCTCGAGGCACTGCAGCCCGGTCTCGCAGCCGCGGGCGGAAGTGCAACTGCCACCCTCCCCGGCCGGGTCGAGGCAGACCGCCGGGTCGACGTCGTAATCGCAAACCAGGCCGTCCCGGCAATCGACGTTGTCACAGACCTCTCCGGGGCCGGCCAGCGCCGCGCATATCCCCTGCTGCCAGTCGCAGTCGGCTACATCCGGGTCGCAGTCGCCGCCGCTGCAGGAATCCCCCAGGTTCTTGTACGGCTGACAACTGCCCGGGCAATAGGTCACGCTCTCGTCGCAATAGAGGCCTTCGGAACACTCTTGTTCCTGATAACAATCGCCGTCCTGGATCACCAGACCGACGAAGACGCCGTCACACTCATCCTCCATGTTTTCGAAGATATCCTCGAACCCGGAGCACTTGGCGTTGCGGATGCTCTGCAGGCACTTGCCGGCCAGCGCCGCATCGTACGCCAGACGGCCGGCTGCCACCGACTTGGCCATCTCTTCCAGACCCATTTCGTCGCACTCGATCAACTCTTCGCAAGTCATGTGGGCGGCGAACTGCAAGTACCACTCCAGGTCGCATTTCCTCATGTAATCGCACATGGCGTCCTTCATTTCCTCGCATACGTTCTGAAGCTCGACCGGCCCCCCGCCGCCGCCTCCGCTGCAACCGAACACGAAAGCCAGCGCCAGCAAAAGCGCCGATAAGAAAATCTTCCTCTTCATGACAGTTCTCCTTGACTATGTTTCCGGTAGGGCCATTCCTACCATGTGATCCTGAAAAATGCTATTCTTCGGCCATGATCTTGAGGCACGCAATTCCCATTCTGGCTCTCTTCCTGTGCGCCCACGGCCAGGCCAGTTGCGGCCCTACCGATGAAGAGGCCGCCCGGGCGGTGATGTTCGCCGCCCCCTTCGCTTTTTTGGCCGGCATGGGTTTGCTGCGGCTGTTGCTCTGGCTTTGGCGCAAGCGCCAGCCGTTGACCGTGCGTTACCGGCCGGCCCTGGTGGCCCTTTTTGTACTCGTGCTCGCGCAAATCGTCTCCTTTCTGGGCCTGACTAAAAACGCTTATGTTTCCGAATGGTACATGGCCGCCCTGGTGCTGATGGGCACCTCTTACCTGGCCATCCTGCTATTGACGTGGCGCATCTGGTTTTTCTTCTCCCCCCAGAAAGCCTTCACCTGGTCGTTTTTACCCGCGGTGATCCTTATATTCTGGCCCTGCCCCTTCATGCTCTTTTCCACCGAGGTGTCCTGGGACTTTGCGGTGGTGATCTTCTGGATATTCCCCGGCTACATGGGCGTGGTCCCCGGGATCCTGCTAGCCGTTCTGATCATCGAGATCGCCGTGCGAATCCGCCGGGCGAGAAAACGTCATTCTGAACCCTGCCGGCAGGGTTCAGAATGAACCCTGCAGGTAACCGGTAACCACCCGGCACAGATTGTCACCACCGTAGTTCCCGCCCGACGGAGTCAATACACCCCCGCGCTCGCGGTAGCGGAACAGGGACCCGGAGAACGGTGAGACCGGCAGGAACAGCTTGATTCCCGCCTCCAGTTCCACGCCGGCGACCGGCCGCCACTGCCAGCCGATCTTCCCCAGAACCAGGAGCACGTTTTCCATGTGAATCTGCAACCGGGGCTCGAACCAGCCGGACGGGCTGGTCATGAACCGGTCCCAGAACTCCGAGCGGGAGAACAGGTAAAGCGAACCCAGGATGCCCACCGGGCTGCGGAAGCGGCCCCCCAGGACAATCAGGTTCTTGGGACTGGTGTCATGAGCCTCGCCGGTGTCGTGATCCCGCACCTCCCGGTGCGTCCACGAAGCCAGGAGGGATACCGATCGGCTGATCCTGAAACGAGCGCTCAGCTCGGTGCCCCAGGTGCCGATGTTGGTGCCGGTGTTGACGAACTGGATGGTGCTGTTGTCCAGGTCGGGAAGCCCCTGGGAAGTGGTCAGGATGTCCGTCGACAGGGCCACCTGGTCCATGTACAGGGTGTAGTAGAGATCCAGGGACAGGCTCAACCGTTCTTCGAAAAGGCGAACCAGGTAGCCGCCCTCGAACGACCAGAGCTGCTCGTTGTGGAGATGATCGTTTCCCAGCACGCGTGACATGAACTCGCGGAAATTCTCCTGGTCGCCGCCCTGCAAGGGGCTGTCCGGGGGAAAGTCCACCATCACATGGATGCGCGCCTCGGAGAAGGAGGGTTTGCGGAATGCCCGGGCCACCCCCAACCGGATGAAATTCCCCGCCGCCGGGCGGAATACCGCAGCCACCCTCGGGCTGAAGAACTCCCCGGTCTCCGAGTTCCAATCGAAGCGCAGACCCCCGGTTACGGTCAGGAAGTCGGCCGGTTCCAGTTCCAGGTGCGCGAAGGCCCCGGCGCGCCACTCGAAGTGGCTCAGACCCGGCTGGTGGTAGCGCGGGCTGGTGATGTCCGCGTAGGCGTCCCCGTCCAGCACGTCGTCCGAGTCCACCCAGTAGGTCCGCACCATGCCGCCTGCAATGATCAGCAGGGGATCCCACAGCTTCGGAGGGGTCCACTGAACCTCGCCGTCGACCATGTGACCCTCGATGGCGATCGGGCTGATCTCGGCCAGGTGTATCTCGCCGAAATCCAGGGAGGCGTCCAGGTCGAACTCCGCGGCGCCCCCCACCCAGTAGAGCTGCCCCTGCAGATCCCCGTGCTCGTAGACCAGTTGCACCGCCGTCCCGATCATGCTCCCGGTGAACGCCCCCATGGCGCTGGAGGTGTTTCCGCCCAGGTAGGAAAGGCCCGCATCCAGCCTGAGACTCCGCGACTCCGACCAGCGCCGCTCGACAACCGAGCGCAGCCGGTAAGACCGCTTGCCCTCGATGGCGGGATCCGAGAAAGTCCCGGCCCGGTCCAGGACCGCGGCGACCGACAAACCCCAGCCGGCTACTGTACTTGAAACCCTCGCCCCCACCCCCAGAGTTCCCACCTCGCCGGAAGAAACCCGCACCCAGCCGGAAGTTTCCTGCGACACCGCGCGCGTCTGGATGTTGATTACCCCGCTGAGCGCGTTGGTCCCGTATAGCGATGAAGCCGGGCCCCGGACCACCTCGATGCGCTCGACCTCGTCCAGCATAACCGGGATGATGTCCCAGAAGACGAAGCCCAAAAGCTCGATGTTGGCCTCGCGCCCGTCCACCAGGATCAAGAAGACGTTGTTCTCGTCGTTCCAGGGCAGCCGGGTGGAGACCGCGGTGAACATCTGGGTCATCAGGATCACGTCCATCCCCGGCACCATCCGCAGCAGGTCCGAAATCGAGGTGGCCCCGGAGGTCTCGATGTCTTCCCGGGTGATCACCCAGATGGCCGAAGGCGAATTGCCGATGTCCTGCTCGTGCCGCGCGGCGGTGAAGACCACGTCGAGCAGCTCCTCCAGGTCCAGCTCCTCGAAATCGGCGATATCCCCCTCGCCCGCCCAACCCGGGGCGGCGATCAACAGCGCCAGAAAGAAGATCCCCGCCCGTATCAACATGTACCTCTCAGAACGATCCGTTGAATATAATCATAACCGGCAACATGCCCCCCTTGCGAATGATGTTGACGAGCCCGATCTGAATCCCCGAGATGGTCCCGGCGTAGTTGACCAGGCCGAACTGGACTCCCCGGGCGTGCTCGGCGTAGTTCACCGCGCCCACCTGCAGGCCCTCCATCTTGCCGCCGGTCACATTGATGAAATTATCCTGCCAGCCCAGAAAGCCTTTCTCGGCGATGCCCACCAGGCCGAACTGAACCCCCTTGAACGACCCGGTGGTGTGATTGGCCAGGCCCAGGTCCAGCCCGGTGAAGTTGGCGTTGCGGCCGTATAGCAAGCTGAAGCGGAAGCCCACGATCGAATCGGTGTCGGGAAAGATCTGGATAGGCGTCACCAGCGACAGGTTGATGGGCCGCTCCTTGGCCTGCGCGGCAAGCGGCATCAGAATCAAAACCAGAATTGTCACTTTCTTAAGCATGCGAACCTCCGGAATCAGTTCTTTTCCTGGGGAGTGCTCCTGGGTTCGGCCGGCGCCTGCGCCGGCAGCTTGCGCGGCGGGGCCTTCTTGCAGCGGCCGCCTTCGCACAAGAGCGGCCAGAGGCAATCCTTGTCCTTGGAGCACTTCTCCCCCTCGACGCCCAGGGGCATGCAGGCGCCCAGGATGCAGTAGTTGGGCGGCTTGCACAGGCGGTCGAAGGAGCAGGGTTGGCCGCGGCCCTGGGGGGTTATGCACTTTCCCTGGTGGCAGATGTGGGGCAGGTAGCAATCGTCGTCGATCAGGCAGGTTTCCCCTACATTCTTGAGCTTCCGGCATTTGCCCTCCAGGCAGTAGTCCAGGCCCCGGCACACCGCATTGTTGGCGCAGCGGCTGCCGGTGTTGGAGAGCAGGATGGGCTTGCCGGCCTTCTCGATCAGTTCGATCAGGTCCAGGGCGTGGCGGATGGGCACCGCGTAGTTGCCGCCCTGGATCTGGGTGCCGGGGTCGTAGCGCCAGGCGATCACCCCCAGCACTTCCGCCTTCTGGTTCAGAAGCGGGCTGCCGCTGTGGCCCAGGTTGACCGGGGTGGTGGCCTGGATGTAGGCGATGTCCCCGAAACCCATCAGCACCGGCGCATGGTATGAAGCGTCGGAGATGACGCCCGATGCGAAGTTGAGATGGCTCTCCTTCCAGCTCATATTGGGAAAGCCCATCAAAAACACCTTCTGGCTGGTGGCGTAGGATTTCGAGGCCGGCAGGCCGATAACTTCGCGGCTCATCGGGTTGGCGTCCAGGATCACTACGTCATTGCGCCGGTCGGACGCCAGGACCTTCAGCTCGGTCAGGACATCCCCCGAATCATTCTGGACGAAGGGCTTTTCCAGCTTGGAAACCACGTGGAAGCTGGCGATCAGGTAGCGCTCGGACCCGTGCCGCAGCACGAAGGCGGTCCCCTGCACCCCGGCCTCTTGGCCTCCCAGGGCGAAGATGCTTTTGCGCGCGGCCTTGAAAACCGGGTGCTGGAACGGCCTGGCATCCAGCCCGCTATGGCAGGCGGCCAAGAACGCCAGGAGTGCGGCTGCGAGGAGCTTTTTGATCATGGCACGGCGTAACCCAGGAGTTGCTCGACCGTGTGCCCCTCGCAGGCAGGATCGTCGGAGATGAAATGATCGGTGACGGTGGAGTGGGCGCAGCGGTACAGGGCCACGGTGCCGGCCTGCTGGGCCTGGTAGATGTAACCCACCGGACCCAGGTTCAACCGGCCCTCGCAATCAAGGTCGAAGGACAGGAAGGTGTGCGGCCCGGGCCAGGCCTGCTCCACCAGGCACTCGTACAACAAGGCGGTGCCCGGCTGCCACTCGCGGTGCAGCTTCCAGGCAGCCTCCTCGACGAAGTCCTCCGGGGGCAGGCGCGTCGAGGCCCAGTGGCGGTCGGTGACGGTGTAGGACTTCACGTAGCGGCGCAGCTTTGTGTAGGGCAAGTTCTCGAAGCCGCAGGAAAGGTTTGGGGGATCGTCGTATATATGGTTGCACAAAGCCCATACGGCCCAGGCCTGCTTGTAGGTGTCGTCGGAGCGCACCAGGCCGAGTTGTAGCTGGCCCTCGTCGACGTTGTCGCGCATGCGGTGGTAGATGTAGTTGGTCACTCCCGGCGTCCCCAGGGTGTTGATGAAAGTCTTGCAAACCGCGTCGGCCTGGGCGACTTCCGAGGAGCTGGGCGTAGACGAGTTGATCCCGCTCTCGGTGAACTCCACCTCCCAGGCGTGGGGGTCG
>Ga0272442_10005369_pt1 | contig 17136 bp, 13 predicted proteins | sample SSMForm2O_FD_200262 | JGI IMG/M metagenome (GOLD analysis project Ga0272442, IMG submission 200262) | Marine sediment archaeal communities from Little Sippewissett salt marsh, Falmouth, MA, United States - SSM-Form-2O | ecosystem: Environmental > Aquatic > Marine > Wetlands > Sediment ... | reverse complement strand
TCGATTTCTGCTACGTCTTTTTTAAAAAGTTCATATGCCTTTTCCTAGGCTCTCATGTCTTTGTAATTCTTTTGTATTTCACTTAACCTCCCGGAATCTCGACCTCTCGTACTCTCTGGAATCATACCGGTTAAATCTTTTATAGTTCATATATCGTATCTTAATTAATTGCATCATACCAGCCGGCTTCTGATCAGAAGCTTCAATCTGAAAGCTGAACACTGATTGCTGATTCTTTTCCCTTTGCTTCTTCCAGAAGCTTTTTTGCCTTGTCATACACTTCGTCTGCAGTTATTAAATCCATGCACCTGAAGTCTGTAGGACACGTCTTCTTCAGACACGGGCTACAGGGTACATTCTTGTACAAAACAATGCTTTTTTTGCCAACCGGTGAGGTCGTAACGGGATTTGTCGATCCGAATATTGCCACCAGGGGAATACCAAGGGCTCCGGCGACATGCATCAGACCTGAATCGTTGGAAATAAAAAGATCACACCGGGAGATGAGAGCAATTGCCTCCTTGAGGGAGGTATTTCCCGCCAGATTAAGAAACATATTGTTCGAAGACTGTTGAACCGTTTCTGCCCTTTTCCGGTCGCTGTTACTCCCGAAGAGAAGTATGCGAGCGGAAAAGTCATTCACGAGTCGATCGGCAACGGCAGTGAAACGTTCGGGAAACCACATCTTGGCAGGTCCATAGGTTGCACCGGGAGCAATGCCGATCGTAATTGCGTTCTTTCCGATATGATGTTTTTTCAAGATGTTGTCAGCAATTGCCCGGTAATCATTATCCAGGACAAGAGTAAGATTTCTTTCTGAAGAACGAAATCCGGCAGATTTCAGCATTTCTAGATAATAGTTAATCTGGTGTACTTTTCTGATTTCATTGGTTCTTACGACCGAATGTGTAAGAAGAAACCCTCGTCCATCCGAGTTATATCCGACACGGATCGGAATGCGGGCAAGCCAGGTAATAATGGCTGCTTCTATGGCATTTTGAAGAAGTATGGCTGCATCAAATTCTTTCTTTTGTAATTCCCTGGCAAGGCGATATTTTCCCACTATACCATGGTGAATACCAGGACTTTGAAATATTAAAACTTCATCGATATTTTTGCAAATCCGATATACTTCGGCAACCCATGGCTTTGCCAGAACGGTTACCTTCGCATGAGGAAAGGTTTCTCGTACCGCCGCAATGGCGGGAAGTGTCATAATGACGTCACCAATCCAGTTGGTTCCCCGTATAAGGATTGTATTAATGTCTTCAAAGACAAGTTTTCGAGAACTTCTTACCTTCATTTATCGCTCAATTTGCACTTTTTTTGTTTTCCACCGCTGGTGAAGCCAGAAATATTGATCGGGATACTGTCTCACTATATCTTCTATAATACCGGTAAACTTCTGCGTATTGTCAAACCGGTCTCTTGCTTCATCACCCGATCTGATAATCTCAACTTCTTTATGAATAACAATCCTGTACGTACCGTCAGTTACCCTGATTATAAAGGCAGGCACAACCGCCGCTCTCGTTTGAAGGGCAAGGTCGGCAAATCTTCCGGTGGTCGAGGCTGGTCTTCCGAAAAAATCGACAAAAACCCCCTCCCGCCAGGACACATTTTGATCGATTAATATTCCCATCATTTCATTTTTCTTCAGCAGTTCGATTATTCTTTTCGATGCTCCGCCTTTCGGAACTACCTTATGTCCCGTGAAACTCCTGAACCAGGCAACAAAGTCTTCAAGAACCGGATTATCTAAGGCTCGATAGATAATACTAACTCGTATATTCTTCAACCCGAAACATGCAGCCAGGAGTTCCCAGTTACCAAAATGTCCCGTATAGAAAAGAATACCCTTTTTCTTTGCCAGGGCCTTCGTATAATTTTCGAGGCCTTCAAAAGTAACCCAATCAGACATGTTGTCAATTGTTAAAGAGGGAATCTCAAAAAACTCCGCCGCTGTCGTTCCCAAGTTGCGGTAGGAATCTTTGGCGATTCTGATGATTTCCGTCAGATTTTTTTCGGGAAACGAGTTTATCAAATTCTGAAGCGTAATAATTCTGTGTTTTGTTGACAGATAATAAAAAATTTTCAGTATCGATCGAAAGAACACTTTCCGTGCTCGTAAAGGAATAGCACCGAATAAAAGAAGTATTGTTCTTGTTGCAAGCGACTTTTTCATGCCTCTAATTTTCCTTGAATCGTATTTAAAAAAGTGTCTTGAAAAGGAAAAACTGACATTTCGATGTTTAAGACATAAATATTCCGACAAAAATCTCCAAAGTCAGCAAGTTTTATTGCATCTTTCTCTGTCGTCAGGATTATCTGAGCAGAACACCCCTGAGATATGTCGTTAATTCTCTCAATGTCTTCTGTTGCATAAACATGATGATCCGGGAACGGAAGAAACACCGCCCCTTGGCCCGATAATGCTGTTATTATTTTTTCGAAGTATTCCGGTTCCGCTATGCCGGCAAAGGCACAAACCTTTTTTCCGTACAGATAATCAAGCGGATATTTATGTCCCGTATAAGCTTTTATGATATTTTTTGGTTTTCTGTATCCGTCAAAGATCGGAACATGACCTGTGTGCCTTTCCACCAAGAACCGCTGCGACGACGCCATTGGTGATTCTTCTATTCCGGTAAGAACAACGATATCAGAACGTTTTAAAGCCTTGAGCGGTTCTCGAAGGGTTCCTGCAGGTAATAGAGACCGGTTCCCAAAGGGTCGATTTCTGTCAAGGAGAACAACATCGACATCTCTATGTAAAGCCCGGTGCTGAAATGCATCATCCAGGATTACAACGTCTGCACCAAAATGTTCGACGGCATACGTACCCGTCAGGTAACGTTTCGCCCCCGTGATAACCGGAACACCATCCAATGATTGTGCAATCAATAACGGTTCATCACCTGCCATCGCCGGTCCCATAAAAATATTCTTACCATCAGAAACAACATTAATAGCCTGTTTTCTCTTTCCACCGTAACCCCGGCTTAAAATTACCGTTTTATACCCTTTCTCCTTCAGAAGTTGTGCCAGCATTATCACCATCGGGGTCTTACCTGTGCCCCCAACCGTTATGTTTCCGACACTGATAACCTTACACCCGATTTTTTTGATATTCAATAAACCGATGCTATACAGATGATTCCTCAACCCAATAACCCCGCTATAGAGAACGGAAAGAATTGCAAGAAAGAATAAAAAAGGGGATAGCTCTCCGGCATTTCTTTCCTCGTGGAGTATCTTCCGTGCCGTTTCTCGTAACTTCTTCATTATCTCATACACAATGCTTGGAGCCGGATTATTAGAGTCTCTATTCACAACAACTGCTTTTTTGCGCAGATGTGTTGGTGTCGGATAAATGATAATAGCGAAGGCTATAGGCCAAGGGCTCAGGGCGGTATCGAATATCGGATTCGCGAATCGGAAACCTGGTACCTGATTCCTGTTGCCTTGTGCTTTTAACCTACAGCCATTGGTCTTTGACCTTTAGCCTTTGTGGCTTTGCCGCATTAGGCATGACCTATAAAAAATGTCTCTATAAACGATCCGAAAGGCACATTATGCCGTATCCTCAACCTTTTCAATCATTGATCGTCGATTATTGTTGTTTTCAAACGAATTATCCCTGAACTGCATGTTATATAACTTGCAGTATTCTCCGTTTTGTCTGAGAAGCTCGTCATGAGTTCCTTCTTCAACGATCTGCCCATCAACGAGTACAATTATCCGATCTGCATGGCTGATTGTCGAGAGTCGATGAGCAATAACGAGTGTCGTTCTTCCTTTCATGAGATTTTCAAGGGCCTCCTGAACTTCCAGTTCAGATTCCGTATCGAGTGACGATGTGGCTTCATCAAGGATAAGTATGGGTGCATCCTTCAGGAGTGCCCGTGCGATTGAAATTCTCTGACGTTCTCCGCCGGAAAGTCTTGCTCCTAGTTCTCCGATGACCGTATCGAATTTATTCGGAAGATTCATAATAAAGTCGTAAGCATTGGCCGCCCGAGCCGCGTTGATTATATCATCATCACTCTTTTTGATATCTCCGTAAGCGATGTTGTTTCTAACCGTATCGTTAAAGAGGATCGTTTGCTGCGTAACTATCGCTATCTGGTTCCTGAGAGATTCCATGGTTACATCCCGTATATCATGATCGTCAATCAGGATGTTTCCTTCAGTCACATCATAAAAGCGCGGTATCAGATTTACGAGGGTCGTTTTTCCACCACCACTCATCCCGACAAATGCGACGACTTCACCCTGCTGGATAGTGAGATTAATATTCTTCAAGACCGGCTCATCATCATAGCGAAAGGTCACATCTTGGACTTGAATGTTTTTTGAAATCTTTGACAGTTCGGTTGCATGTTCGCTGTTTTTTATTTCAGGGGTCATGTCCATAACGCCGAAGACACGTATGGCTGCCGATATCCCCTGCTGGATCGTATTGTTCACATTGGTCAAGCGTTTTACCGGTTCGTAGAGCATGATAAGAGCGGTAAGGAACGAGAAAAAATTACCTGGCGTTGAGTTGCCTTTTAATACCTGCAATCCTCCGTATAATACGATCACTGCAATAGCGACACCTCCGAGAAACTCCATAAAGGGACTCGATATGGCCCGTATTGAGACCGATTTCATAAATAATCTGAACAAATCCTCATTTTCTTTTGCAAATCGTTTCCCCTCGTGATCCTCCATCCCGAATGCTTTGACAATTCTCGTTCCCGATATGGTTTCTTGAAGAAGGCTGGTAAGACTTCCCATAGTCACTTGTGTGCTCGTGGCTACTTTTCTCATCTTTTCGCCAAATTTGGCTATGGGATATATTGTCAGGGGGAATACAAAGGCAGCGATAATTGCCAGCTTCCAGTCACGATAAAAGATCAAGAAAATAAGACCAACTATGGTAAAAGAATCTTTGAAAAGACTGGTTACAGCCTCCGAAACGGCACCCTGAATAAGATTTACATCGTTGGTAATACGTGACATGAGTATGCCCGTGGGATTTTTCGAAAAGAATGAGAGGGATTGCCGCTGGATATGGTTATACAGATCGTTTCTGAGGTCAGTGATTACCCGCTGTCCGATAAAGTTCATGATCACGGTCTGTCCGTAGCTGCATGTCCCCTTTATCAAATAAATAGCAATGATTGCTATGGGTATCAATTTCAGCATCTGGGCATTTCGCTTGATAAATATATCATCCAGGACAGGTTTCACGAGTGCGGCAAGTACAGCCGTCGTCGCACCGACGGCGAGCATGCACAACATGGCTAAAAGAAATTTCGGAATATGTGGTTTCGCCAACGTGAGAAGGCGTTTGAATATTTCCATAAATATATCTCTCTTTAGGCACAAGGCTAATGGATTATTATTGTTGTAACCCTGTTGCCTTTAACCATATAACTTTAGTCTATAATCTCACATGCCAGTTCAGCCGCTCTGGCGGCAGCTCCCGGTAACCCCAGTTTTCCCCGTATTTGACTCAACTCCCGCTTTATTGTATCCATTCTCGGTGCATCTGACAGAATATCATATATTCCATTCGCGATATTCTCGGGGGTTGCATCATTCTGTATAAACTCGGGAACGACTTTTTTCCCGGCAATGATATTAACCATACCGATATGATCTACATTAATAATGATTCTACCTATGAAGTACGAAAGGGGCGACACTTTATAAACAATAACCATCGGAGTCTCGAGAAGCGCCGTTTCCAGTGTCGCTGTCCCCGAAGCGACCATGACAATATCGGACAATCCGATTACATCGTAAACATTATCTGTAATAACCGTAACATCAACCGAATACTGATTCACTATGTCCGATATGAGCTCGTGGTTCAGCGTGTCAGCGAGTGGGAGTACAAACTGAACGGGAGATATCCTTTCCTTAAGGATAACAGCGGCTTTTATCATGTCGGGCAATAGTTTTGTAACCTCACTCTCTCTGCTCCCCGGAAGAATACCGACGATTGTACCTCTGTCTTTCAAACCAAATTCTCTGATGGAATCGTCTCGCGAGAATTTCATGTTAACGACGTCAAGCAACGGATGGCCGACAAAACGCACATCCAGATCCACCTCATCATAGAGAGACGTTTCAAAGGGTAAAATGACAGCCATCTTATCAACATATCGTGCGATATGGTATATTCGTCTCTTTCTCCATGCCCAGACTTGGGGACTGATATAGTAAAAGACTTTGATCCCGTGCTTTTTTGCTACTTTTGCCAAAGGAAGGTTAAAATCAGGATAGTCAATGAGGATTAAGAGATCGGGATTTTCTTCATAAAGACTTCGTTTTAACTTCCGCCGAACGCTGAGGATAAATCCCAGTTTAGATAAAACTTCCGTCAGGCCGACAACAGCCATGTCGGACGAATCGGCAACGATTTTCACACCCGCTTCTTTCAGTTTTTCCCCTCCGATTCCATAAAACTGTATCCGGGGATTGATACGTTGCATTGCCTTTACCAGATTGGATCCATGAAGATCGCCTGATGCCTCTCCTGCTATAATCGCCACGTTCTTTTTGTCCGAACAAGGAACTTTTCCTTCACGATACATGGTTGACCACTTCACAGATTTGGCGTATTTCCATTTCTGTCAGTTCAGGAAACATGGGAAGCGAAAGAACATCCCGGGAACACTGCTCGCTGATTTTCAGTTCGCCAGTCTCTGTCCCGGAATTGGCAAATACGACTTGTTTATGCAGCGGTACCGGGTAATAGATCGCCGATGCTATATCATGATCCTTCAACGCTTGTGCAATGGAATCTCTTCTGTCTGTCCGAATGGTAAACTGATGATAGACATGTTTGCAGTCAGGCTCTTCACTTGGCAGAACAATATTATCTCTTACGATATAAGTCCGGTACATATCGGCATTTTTTCTTCTCGAATCATTAAATTCTTCTATTCTTCGCAGTTTTACGGCGACAATTGCTGCCTGTATTTCGTCAAGCCTACTGTTGTAGCCGAGGAGCTCGTGATGATACTTGACTGAGCCACCGTGATTACGAAGCATTCGGACGGTCCGTGCAATATCGTCATTTTGAGCAATAACCATCCCTCCATCACCATAGCAGGCAAGGTTTTTGCTGGGGAAAAAGCTGAAGCAACCACAGTCTCCAAAGGTACCGACTTTTTGACCCCTATATTCCGCACCGAAGGCTTGAGCGCAATCTTCAATAATTTTTAAATCATACTTCGTGCCAATAGACAGTATGGGTTCCATATCTGCAGGATGACCATAGAGATGAACCGGTACGATTGCTGTTGTTTTATCCGTAATCTTTTCTTCTATTTTCTGCGGATCGATATTAAATGTCCCGGGAACAATATCGACAAAAACCGGTACCGCATTCAGCGCAGCAATGACTTCTGCCGTTGCAATAAACGTAAAAGGGGTGGTGATCACTTCATCCCCCTCCTCAACACCGCATCCCCTGAGGGCCAAAAGAAGCGCATCCGTTCCATTAGCCACACCGATTGCATGTGATATCCCGTGATAACTTGCTATTTCTTCCTCCAGGAGAGATACCTTCGGTCCCAATATGAATTGTGTATTATCGAGAACTCCCTGAATCGCAGCATCAACTTCCGTTTTAAGAAGCTTATATTGTCTCTGTAAATCCACCATCGGTATCATAATATAATATCCTGTCCCTTATCCATTTTTTCAACAATCCGAAGGGCTAACTCGAGTGATTTTCTCCCGTCGCTCCCCGACACAAGCGGAGTGGATCTATCCATAACTGATTGAATAAAAACATTTATTTCCTTTTCAAGCGGATCATAGTGTTCGACCTCCACCGTGTTGGCACTGATTTCAGCTATTCTTCCTTTACCGCCCTTCCGACGTAATGACACCAGCTCTCTTTTTCCATAATCGACGGAATGATAACCTTCCAGGCCGAAGAATCGTATCTTTTGCATTACTTTACCCGTTACTCTGCTGGCAGTTACATTCGCCACACAGCCGTTCTGAAACGTAATTCTGGCGTTACTGATATCAACGTTATCGGATAGAACGGATATTCCCACAGCTTCCACGTTCTTTAATGGAGACTTCACGAAATTGAGTATCATATCAAGATCGTGTATCATCAAATCAAGAATAACATCAACATCTGTTCCCCGCTCAAAGAAAGGATGAAGACGATGAGCTTCGATAAAAAGCGGCTCACCAATAATTTTCCCCAGCGCCTCAATAGCAGGATTAAATCTCTCTATAAAGCCAATCTGTAAAAGTGCTGCATTACTGTCAGCAATTGAGATCAACTCGTCTGCCTGCTCAAGAGTAACCGCTATAGGCTTTTCAAGGAGAACATCAATACCCTCGGAAAGAAAATCTTTTGCAACTTCGTGATGAAATTCAGTCGGAACGGCAATACTTACCGCGTCCACTTTATCGAGCAGGTAATGATGATCAACGAAAGCGTCACAATTATAGACTTCTGCCGCCTTTGATGATCGTTCTTCAACCGTATCAACAACACCGATGACTTCACAATTCGGTAATTGTTGATATTTTTGAAGATGGTAGTTTCCGAGATGACCGATGCCTATCACACCGATCCTGACTTTGTCTGTTCGTTTCATCATAGGTTTAGCGGTTCGCGCTTATCGGCATATGCCTCGTTTTGCACTTTCTATAAAATCCGTAAAATGCCTGACCTCAGTTGAATCTTCAACCTCTTCTTTGATTCGTTCTATTGCCACCGAAAGTAAGAGAGACGACCTGAAGACAATTTTATAAGCTTTCTTCAGAGCTTTTATTGTTTCTTCCGAAAAGCCCCTCCGTTTCAATCCTATGAGATTGAGCCCATACGGTCTTGCCCGATTCCCTGAAACAGTAATATAGGGCGGTATATCCTGTACAACAGCAGACGCACCACCGATGATCGAATGACAGCCAATTCGGGCAAACTGATGGACACCGCTTAAACCACCAATAATGGCATAATCCTCAACATGGATATGACCGGCTAAGTTCGCAGCATTCGCCATAACAATATTGTTGCCCAATTTACAGTTATGGGCAACATGGCAATATGCCATTATAAGGTTATTATCCCCTAAAAAAGTCATCCCGATATCTGCGGATGTCGCACTGTGAATGGTTACAAACTCCCGAATCGTATTGTTATTACCGATAATAACCTTGGTTTCCTTGCCGTCAAATTTTAAATCCTGAGGAACAGCCCCGATGGAAGTGAATTGAAATATTCGGCATCTTTCGCCTATCTCGGTATGTCCCTCGATCACCACATGGGGACCAACGACTGTATCTTTGCCGATCTTCACATTCGGACCGATCACACTGTACGGTCCTATTTCTATCCCTTCCTGAAGATTTGCTTCCGGGGATACAACTGCTGTCGAGTGAATATTCATTTATCCGATCCTTCTTTCATCATAGGGTTCGTGTCCAAGGTCTCAATGCAATGAATAGATATCCGTAACTTTGCACCGCATGCATAGTACCCTATGTCTTTATCTTGTTTTCAATTTCTTCAGTTCTCTTTATCAGAGAATTCAATTTTTTTCGCATTTCAGGAAGCCTCGGTATACATGCCTGGACACGAAGCCACTTATTATGAGGCATATGGGGAGTACCGGATACAATCTGGTTTGGTTCGACATTATCGTGAACTCCCGATTGCGCGGCAACCATAACATTGTCCCCGATTTCAATGTGACCGACAATCCCTACCTGCCCTCCAATAATGACTCTGTTCCCTAGCTTCGAACTTCCTGAAATCCCTACCTGGGCAACGATAATGGAATTTTCACCAACAACAACATTGTGAGCAATCTGGACCATGTTGTCAATCTTCACGCCCTTTTTAATCCATGTCTTTCCGAGGGTACCCCGATCGATGGTCGCATTGGCTCCGACTTCGACATCATCATCAATCTGGACTATTCCCACCTGAGGCACTTTGAAATTTTCTACTCCCGGATTGGCATAACCGAACCCGTCACTGCCGACAACCACTCCCGCATGAAGAATGACTTTTTTTCCAATCCTGCATCTTCTATAAATCGTAACATTCGAATGGAGAATTGAATCTTCTCCGATGACAACATGATTACCAACACTGACACCGGGATAAAGAGTAACTCCTCTTTCTATTCGTGCATTCTTTCCCACATAGACACCGGGATAGATTGTCACTTCCTCCGCAATTCTTGCACTTTCGTCAATATGGGCTTCTTGACTTATTGCAACAGGGTCTCTTTCTTCAGGATAAAAAAGGGTTAGTACCCGGGCCAGGGCACGATATGGATCATCGACAACAAGTAAGTTCTTTGTCGATGTTGTAATATCGGGTGACACCAGAACGGCAGATGCTTCTGTTTCCTCAAGTTTGCTTTTATACCGGGGATTAGCAATAAAGGTAAGGTCACCATCCCCTGCCTCATCAATCCCTCGCAAATGGTACAGGGTAACCGCCTCATCCCCGATAACCTCACCCCCGAGGAATTGTGCCACTTCCCGTAATGATCTGCTCGACGTACCCGTCCGTTTCATCAATCAAACGCCTCGTTCCGCATCTATTGTTTCTTTGATTTATATACTTTGTTGAACTTTTGTATCACCTTTTTTGTAATGCTCTGTGATTTTTCGAAATAGGTAACACCTGGATTATACGCTCCTGTTTCAACGATCATCGCGTATCCTTCCTTCTCTCCGATTTCTTGTATAATTTTTAGCACTTCGGGAATCAGTCTTTTTTCGTGTTGCTGCTCTTTCATGCGCACTTCTTCTTTGAAGTCTTCAACAAATCGTTTATACTCCCGGTACAGTCTTTGTCCTGCAATCTCTTTCTCCTTATAAGCCCTTTCCGTCAAAACCGGTTTCAATTTTTGTAATTCTTCTTGAAGTTTTTTCAGCTCTGTTTCTTTTTCAACAATCACCGTTTTCTTTTTTTTCACAAATTCCTGTAATTCAAGTGCGGCTTCCTTGCCTGCATCCGACAGGATTATGATCTGCCTCATATCGATAAATCCTATCTTCTCGGCTGCGGTTGCATAGGTTCCCGATAAAACGAGAAGCATCACCATTAAAACACCCATTGTCTTTTTCATTATAGCGTCCCCCTGTCATATTTATAAAGTTAAAGGTTAAAGGTACGAGGATTAACCCATGTTTTTTACACGTCACTGCTTGATTTTGGAAAACAACGATGCATTTACATGGCTTACTATTCTAGTTCAGCTTTCAACGAAACCTAAACAATCATTTCATTGCACTCATCAACCGGAAAGTTGAGCCTTTGGCCCTGCGCCTCTTGCCTGTATTATTCTTACATCATCATTCCAAGTGTAAATTCCCACCTGTTTGATTCTTCTCCTTCTTTTTGATCAAGCACATAGCCCCACTCCAACCGCAGAGGGCCTAAAGGAGAATACCATCGAATACCGACTCCGGCGGTTTGTCTCATATCATCCAAATGATAACCGCTGTTCCAAGCATTTCCCGAATCATAGAATAGTACACCCTTCATACCGGCATCTTCAACGAGAGGAAAGATTATTTCTGCATTGAAGTTTAACATCGTAGTTCCCCCGATGACATCACCGGTTTCGGGATCAACAGGCCCGACTTCACGAAGCCCTCTGAGAGAATTAATCCCCCCCAGAACAAAACGTTCATAGATCGGTATTTCCTTACCTTCATTGCCGTGAATATACCCGATCACCCCCCGCACTGCGAACACATTATCAAGGGGAAGCGGGAAAAACCATGTCGATTTACCGGTGTATCTCGTGTAACTTGTGTCTCCCTGAAATATAGTACCTGTGTGCTTCACGGATATGCTGTTTTTTGATCCGCTCGACGGGAATATCCAATCGTTCGTCGTATCTCGTGAAAGAGTTGGGATAACGCCGCTTGTGGCCGTCTCACCTTCTTGCTCCTTAATATATTTGGAAGCCGTACCAGTCACATTATCAATATCATCCAATGTATAGAGATACGAGATGTAGCCATATACTTTCTCAAAAAGACGGTGTCCGAGTGTTGTCTTGAATCCTTTCGTGTCCAAATCATATGCATCATATTCCCGCGTCATATTCCAGACATCAAATTTGCTATAGAGGGGCCTGTTGAATAGCCACGGTTCGGTAAACGATAGCTCATACTTGGTGGTCTTTGAACCAACAAATGAATTTAAGCTCAAGGTTTGTCCTCGTCCGAAGAGATTCCGTTGGGCGATCTGGACCATAGCAACAGCCTTATTCTGGGCACTGTATCCGGCCCCCAAAGTAAACATGCCCGTTGGTTTTTCTTTCACCTTGATATTTACATCGGTAAGATTTTGGGCTGCTTTTTCAGTCTGAAAGTTTATCTCATCAAAATATCGCAGTCGGGCAAGGTTCATATAACTTTTTTTCAATTTTTCCCGGCTGTATAAATCTCCTTCAATAACATTAAGCTCTCGCCTGATAACCTTGTCTCGCGTTTTTGTATTGCCCGATATCGATATCCGATTGAAATATATCATATCGCCCTTCTCCATATGATAAATCACATCGACTTTTTCATTCTTTTCGCGAGATATTGTCTCCGGCGTAACATTTGCGTACGCATACCCTTCATTATTGCAGGCCTCTGACAGAAACTCGATATCTTTCATAATCGCTCCCCTGTCAAAGTAGTCTTTTTGGGTAATAGTGAGTTTTTTCACCAAGTCTGTCCGCGGAGTTGAAAGCAGATCCCCGGTTATTTCAACCTTACCCACTTTGAACTGTTTTCCCTCCGATACAGTTATGCTGACATAAATCCACTCTTCGTCGTGAGTAATTTCAGGTTCACCGATGCTGGCATTAATATAACCATGATTATGATAGAACGCTTTGACTTTAGCGATATCCTCCGTCAGGATATCCTTTTTGAGCAGTCCTGAATCTGTTATAAAATGAAAAAAACCACTTTCCGATATTTCCATCATATCTTTCAGTTCATCATCGGTAAATGCCTTATTACCTTTAAAAGAAATCGTTTTGATGCGAAGTTTTCTATGCTCCGATATCATGAAGACGACATGAACACCTCTAGCATGTTTCGTTTCTATTTTATAATCGACCTTTGCATTGAGGAAACCCTTGTCACGATAAAGATTTCTAATATTTTCTACATCAGCTTTAATTTTCTCCAGATTTAATATTTGCTTGTGTTTTACAGCGATAACACTTTTTATATTATCTTCATCAAGCTCATCATTTCCCTCAATCACAATTTTGGATATGGTTGGCCGTTCTTCGATCACAAATGTTACAATTTTTCCTGAGGCCCCCTCAGACACTTCTGCTTTCACATCACTGAAATAGCCCATTTTGTAAACAGCTTTTATATCATCTGAAAGCTTTTTTTCAGAGAGTATCTTTCCTCTTTTACTCTTTAAGACATGTAAGATGGCACTATTTTCGATCTTGCGATTCCCCGCGAATTTAATCTTTTCTATTTTTTGTTTACCAAAGTTTTTCAACAGTATCTGTTCAGCCAGCTTATCAGAAATAATTTCCGCTTTCCCCATATCAGAACCACTGGCAAATAATCCGCTGACCGTTTGACGATTTGCTATATCTACCGTTGTTATATCAACACTGACGAAGTTCCCCAGACGGGTGATACTTCCCAGTATAACCAGCTCCGTTTGTGTTTTTTCTCCGATTTCCCAGGCCAGTTCTTTACTGATCTGTTTCCCTTTCATAAGGCCTGCAAAGGTTTCTTTTCCTGCTATTCGGACGTTTTTCGTCTTGAGTAACGCATCCCTCAACCCATCGATAATCTGGTTTTCGAAAGAAAGGTCATCTGATTTACTGTGGATTTCAAAGGGAAGAATGATTATTCTCTTAAGAGTGGCAGCAAAGGCATCATTGGAAAAAACCAATGGTAATATCAATAGAAATATCAAAATAATTCTTCTGAACTGAGAAAAAATGTTCATATTAAAGGTCACAAATCCTTCCGTCTTGCAACCCAATACTTCGGGACATACGGTCGGCCAAACGCTTATTGTGTGTTGCAATTATCAATATGTTACCCCTCGCCTTATTCAGTTCGAGTAAACAGTCCTGTATCTTTTCCCCCGTTTTTGTATCGAGATTTCCCGTCGGTTCGTCGGCCAGGAGAATTTCAGGCTCCATTATTAATGCTCTCGCTACAGCAACTCTCTGTTGCTCTCCACCTGAAAGCTCACCGGGTTTGTGGGGTAGCCTATCACCGAGTCCTAATTCAGTCAAGATGCTCTTTGCTTTCTCTCCGGCTTCATCCATCGTCATCCCATTAATCAGAGAAGGCATCATGGTATTCTCGAGACTGGTAAACTCGGGCAGCAGATGATGGGATTGAAACACAAACCCTATCTTTTGATTTCTAAATGCCGCCTGTTTCTGCTCGTTCCACTCAAAGGGATTAATTCCTTCATAAAAAATGTTACCCGACGATGGCTGGTCAAGTATCCCCAGTATATTGAGCAACGTACTTTTCCCTGCTCCGGACACGCCGAGAATGGCCAAAGAATCTCCCTTGGCAACTTCAAGATTAATTCCCTTCAACACTTCTATTCTGTTTCCGTCCTTAACGAATGTTCTTGTTAAATTATTAACTGATATCATTCATTCTATGCCTTTCGCCCTTCGTCATGAGTTGCAAACTTCTGTTACTCATACCTGAGAGCCTCTGCCGGATCAAGCTTCGAAGCATTCCATGATGGATAAATCGTTGCCAGAAAACATATTACCATGGCCACGAAAACAATAATAAAAACATCTCCATAATTCACCTTTGAAGGAAGTTCACTCAAATAATACACATCACCCGGCAGTATTTTAAATCCGAATAGATTTTCGATATACGACGATATTTTTTCTACATTGATAGCCACAAGAATTCCTCCGATGCAGCCAAGAATAGTGCCGACGGTACCAATGATAAGGCCCTGGAGCATAAATATTCTCATAATACTCCTTGATGTGGCACCCATTGATTTCAATACTGCAATGTCCTTTGTTTTCTCCATGACAACCATAATCAAAGCAGTAATGATATTGAACGCAGCCACAAGGACGATGAGACTGAGGATAATAAACATAACCCTTTTTTCCAACCTCAATGCGGCAAAAAGGTTTTTATTCATCTGCATCCAGTTCCTTGCCCAGTATGGATAGCCAAGTTTTGTTTCTATTTCATCGGCAATGTGTGCCGCCTTGTAAATGTCATTTACCTTAATCTCAATACCGGTAACGTCGTTCCTCATATTAAAAAATTTCTGGCATTCTGCAAGAGACATAAAGGCCAATGAAGAATCGTACTCATAAAATCCGGAATCGAATATTCCGACAACGACAAACTTTTTAATTTTCGGAACAATACCCATCGGAGTAGGAATGCCCATGGGTGATAACACGTTGACCGAATCGGAAATCAAGAGTCCCAGATTTTTCGACAATTCTTTCCCGATTACAATACCGGGCAACTCTTTCGTTATTCCTCTTTTTTCGGAAAGATCTTGAATATCACCATCCATCATTTTTCCAAAATTAATAACGTTAAGGACACTATCTGTCGATATTCCCCTGATAACGACGCCGGTTGCTCTATCTCTATATTTCAACATCGCCTGGCCATAGACAAAAGGTGTCGATGCCTGAACACCCTCAATTGTCTCAACGTCGTTCATAACCTTATCGTAATCTTTCATTGCTCCGCTGTACTTCATGAGAACAATGTGAGAGTTGACACCAAGTATCTTGTTCCTGAGATCGGTTTCAAAACCGTTCATAACAGCAAGGACAATAATAAGTGCTGCAACACCTAAAAATATCCCCGCAATTGAGATAAGCGTGATCAGCGAAACAAAGGCCTGCTTTCTCTTTGCCCTGAGATATCGAACTGCTATAAAAAATTCATAGGACATAGTCTAAAAACGAACTTTTCGTAATATTTTCCGGTGGTTTCTAAAAGGAAAGTTTATTCTTGTTTCCGTGAATTCAGATAAACCATTACATATATTTGAATGTTGTGTTGCCAATCATTTTCTCCCGTCCCTTGGTCTCAGCTGGGGGAAGAGGATAACATCCCTGATTGACGGAGAATCCGTCAAGAGCATAACCAGTCTGTCTATTCCGATTCCTTCTCCTGCCGTCGGAGGCATGCCATATTCTAAAGCCCTGATATAATCTTCATCCATTTCATGAGCTTCCTGATCCCCTGACTCTCTTTCCCTGAGTTGCATAATAAACCTTTCTCGCTGATCTTCCGGATCATTGAGTTCGGAAAAAGCATTGGCAATCTCTCTTCCGTTAATATAGAGCTCGAATCGATCGGTGAATTGCTCATCATCGGCAGTTTTTCGTGAAAGCGGCGACACTTCAATGGGATAGCTGGTAATAAAGGTTGGCTGGATCAGCTTATCCTCCACCATTTCTTCAAACAGGGCCATAATTATCTTTCCGAGTAACTCGTCATCATCAACAGCTAAATTCAGGCTTTTTGCATATGCTACCGCCTTTTCTCTGTCTTCCAAAACGTCAGGAGCCACATCGGAATATTTGATAATAGACTCTTTTACCGAAAGCCTCGACCAGGGAGGGGTTAAATCAATTTCCGTGTTCTGATATAATATTTTCGATGATCCGACAATCTTTTCGGAAATATGGGTTAACAATTCCTCTGTAAATATCATTAAGTCCTGGTATGTGGCATAGGCAAGATAAAATTCCATCATGGTAAATTCAGGATTATGAAGCGTTGATATCCCTTCATTCCTGAAACTCCTGTTTATCTCGAACACTCGTTCCATTCCTCCGACGACAAGACGTTTGAGATACAACTCCGGTGCTATTCTCAGATATAAGTCCATTCCCAAGGCGTTATGATGTGTTTTAAATGGCTTTGCCATGGCACCGCCCGCCATAGGATGCATCATGGGGGTTTCGACCTCAAGAAAATCTCTTTCTTGCATGAAATGACGAATCAACTGAATGATAAGACTTCTTTTCTGAAAAAGTTCTTTGATCCCGGGGTTAACGATGAGATCAAGATGTCGTTGCCGGTATCTCGTCTCAACGTCGGTCAGACCATGCCACTTCTCAGGCA
>Ga0272442_10005365_pt1 | contig 17142 bp, 14 predicted proteins | sample SSMForm2O_FD_200262 | JGI IMG/M metagenome (GOLD analysis project Ga0272442, IMG submission 200262) | Marine sediment archaeal communities from Little Sippewissett salt marsh, Falmouth, MA, United States - SSM-Form-2O | ecosystem: Environmental > Aquatic > Marine > Wetlands > Sediment ... | reverse complement strand
GGAAAAGCACTATCCCAGTCCATACTTCGATGCACTTCAGGGGTTTTTGAAAGCCAGAATTCTGCTCCCCCTGCCACATCAAATTCATCCTTGCGAACAAAGAGTGTCGGATACTGACACGTATCATCAAATATCCTTCGAGGAGTATGAAGATAATAATCAGGGAGATGATCTTGAAGATAATCGATTTGCGAGCATGTACCTTCCTGCGTTCCAAGTATTGAAGGCGAATACGATTCAATAACGGCAACAACCATTTCACGCCTGAGAGACCATGCACTAGACCCGTCCCGGTCATTTTCAAAGCGAAGGTTGAAGGTCATGACTCGCATATCGTACCGCTCCCGGATGAAGAGTTTCAGGTGATTTTATATCATGCCCCGACGTCTTTGAGCGTTGCAAACGCCGAAGGTGACATTATCTTAATCAGCTTTTTTGTTTTCTCTCGTTTTCTCATCTCACCGTTTTTTTTTAGGAGTAAATGCCTGGCATTCAATGCCGGAACAACTGAATGTTACTGTTGATGGTAATTGACGGGATTTAAATCCCATGGCTCGGCATCCATAAGGAAACGACGGTTCATGAGTAATATAAAAGTGCGAGCACTGCGCACAATTTACTTTTGATGTTTGTGAATGCCTGTCCCCAGAATTATTTTCAGATTTTTTATATGAGCTCGTCATGTTTCATTATCCATGTTGTACGACGCTTTACCGGAACGGCTTAAAAATGTAATACCAAACCATTATAGTACGTTTTTCCCTTGCACAATTGTTCAATTACGGTCATATCGAACGAAAGGTTATCACCCTTTTCACATTTCCACAATTATGTTTAAATAACCATAATGAAGCACTGTGGATGACAGGAGTAATACATGGACACACCTACTCAAGATTATGCAAATCAAAATCATATATTACAAGAGAAGCTCTCTGTGAAGAACAATTTGTTAAACCATGTTTATGAAATCAGTTCATTACTGACACAATCCCCCGATCTCGATGAAGTTTTAAACAACATTGTTGATCGTGCCATGAATGGTCTCAATTTTGACAGAGCCATTGTGATGCTTCTCAACAAGAATGAAACAAAACTGGAATGTAAGTGTATCAAAGGGTTTACACCACGGGGAGAACAACGGGCATGGAATAAGCCTTTATATATCAACAAACATGATTGTTACGAAACAAAAGTCGTCCAACGCGGTGAACCGCTCTTTGTAGAGGATACGGAAAATGCTTCCAACATGACAGAGATTGATACAATCATAAATACATATCAGGAAAGAAAATCAGTTCTCCATGTTCCACTTAAATTAAAAGGGAAAGTTATTGGCATAATCGGTGTTGATAGATACCGAACACGAATGAAAATTACCAGGGATGACGTCGAATCGCTGGCCATATTTGCGAACCAGGCTGCAATCATTATCGAGAATGCAAGACTTTATAAAGCGCTGAATGATGAGAAACTTCTGTCAGAAAATATTATTAAATGTTCAGTTAATGGTGTAGTTGCCAGTGATCTTAAGGGACGTGTTTACCATCTCAATCCCAAGGCAGAAGAAATTTTAAACATAAGTCAGGAAAAAGCAAAAAAAATGCGGATAGACCGGTTGCTTCAACTTGACGAGAAAGAAAGAATAAGAATATTTCATGAATTGGAAGAAAAGAAAAATATTGATCATTTTGAAATTGATTATCATAGAAACGACAACAAGAAATTAATACTTGAATTGACTGCTTTTATCATTTTAGATGAAAATGAGGATGTATTGGGTGCCGTAACATTAGTGAACGATTTAACTGAAAAAAAGAAGATGGATGATTATCTGTCACGGGTTGAGAAATTCGCGGCTCTGGGACGGATCGTATCAGGTATCGCCCACGAAGTCAGAAATCCTCTTGCAAGTATTTATACAACCGTACAGAATCTTGAGAACGAATTGGCTGAAAATCATTCGGCCAGAGATGACCTTCAGAATATTATGCAGGAGATTGACAGGGTCGAGAAACTGATGAGACAGATTTTGAATCTGGCCAAGCCTCTTCCGCTTCAAATCGAAACGGTAGACATTAATGAATTACTTCTGACGACCATTCCACTCATAGAAAAAGAAGCGAAAAAAAAGGGTATTGCCTTAAAAACCGAACTGACTGGTGATATCGAATACATAGAAGCGGATCCCAATAGATTGCGGCAGCTAATTTTAAACTTACTTATCAATGCGATAGAATCGATCAACAAGAAGGGGAGCATCACGATCAGCACAGAGATGGCCGTGGAAGCGGACGGTCAAAAAAAGTGGATGCTCATGAAATGTAAGGATAATGGTATCGGTATTTCCCCGGATATCATTGATAACATTTTTGATCCGTTCTTTACGACAAAGAATGTGGGGACCGGTCTTGGGTTGGCGGTATCACACAAGATTATACAGGACCATGACGGAATGATTGAGGTAGAAAGTCAGAAAAATAACGGGACAACGTTCAGTGTCAAACTCCCGATTCTTGCTTAGGTTTTCCTAAGAGGAACAGAATTTGCTATACAACTATGCATACATGGTAATTTCTTAACGGAAATAGAGATAAAACCCTCGGCAGTATTCATTATATGGGGATATTAATTATGAAACCGACAATTTTAATCGTGGATGACGAAAAATTGCTCCTGAGTTCTCTTGAGAGAGCATTATCGGGAAACGGGTACAATGCACTCACGGCAAAAAACGGCAAAGGTGCCCTGGCTTTCTTTGAAAAGTACAACCCCGATTTAGTTTTGCTCGACGTAAAATTGCCGGATATCGATGGAATGGAACTCCTGAGGAAGATCAAAGAGATAGATGTGCATTGTCCGGTTATTATGATGACTGCGTATAGCGGGATCAGGGGAGCCGTTGAAGCGATAAAACTTGGCGCCTATGACTACATGGCAAAACCTTTTGATATCGAAGAATTGAAATTCGCCATTGCACGATGTTTGGAATCTCAAAGAGCTCTGGTTGAAGTAAATGAAATCAGGTCCAGGAAAAAAGAACGGTATAGTTTTGAAAAGATTCTAACCCGGAATTCCGACATGAAAGAAATCATCAGGTTAGCAAAACGAATAGCAGTAAACGATAAATCGACGGTACTCATCTCGGGAGACAGTGGTACCGGCAAAGAACTTTTTGCCAATGCAATTCATTATAATGGACCGCGGTTAAACGAGTCCTTCATCACAGTTAATTGTGCGGCATTATCGGAAGGAGTTCTGGAGAGCGAACTCTTTGGTCATGAAAAAGGGGCTTTTACCGGAGCGGTTAAACTCAAGAAGGGATTCTTCGAACTTGCCGATAAGGGAACGCTCTTCCTCGATGAAATCGGAGAAATCAGCCACAAGACACAGGTAAAATTATTACGGTTTCTTGAAGACAGAAATTTTCAAAGGGTGGGGGGAACAGAAAATATCGAAATTGATGTACGAATTATCACCGCTACCAATAAAGATTTATTGGAAGAAGTATCGAAGGGAAATTTCAGGGAAGATTTATACTATCGCCTGAATGTGATTTCCATTTATCTTCCCCCGTTGCGGGAGAGAAAAGACGACATACCCCTGTTGCTTGAACGGTTGATTGCGAATTACAGAATAACATTAAACAAAACCGCAAAGAAGTGTGATGATGAAGCCTTACGTATTTTACTGGATTACGATTGGCCCGGCAATATCAGAGAATTGAGAAACATCATCGAGCGGACGGTTTTATTGAGCGATGACGACATTATCACTCCGGCAGACTTGCCATTGGAGATTGTCAACAAACATGTCAGATCAGAAGCGGCACAGATACAGCGTCTTGATCCGATATCACTGGATACATTGATTAAACTATATGCAGAAAGCATGTTAGCCCGGAGTGGCGACAATAAATCAAAAACGGCCAGTGCCTTAGGTATTACCAGACAGCGATTACGAAGGATTCTCAGATCATAATACATGGGTTAATTTAATCCAGTTGTTGGTCTGAATTAACCCACTCCCCCTATGTAACTTATATCACATGACTATCCAGGTTTTACCCCGATCCGGCATAGCGGTTTGCCAGATTGAAGTGGGTTATCCTCATCCAATCGAGGTGCAGGGGATCGTGTCACCCACGCCCTCAAAGCGTTGTCTCATCAAAAATAAATTCCTATACATCAACATCAGTGTAAAAAATAACCATTTTCGAAAGGTCATCAGCGACGAGTACTCAATAAAGCTTCCGATGTTGGAAATTTAATTAATGCAATAGGTTATAAAACGATTATCCCCAAATCAGATATTGATCGGCTCATCCCTGATCCTTTCCGCCTGGTTCAAGTTTGTCGTTACGACGCGAGTTCCTCCCCGATTCATAAAAACGGCACAAAATTTGCCTTATGAAGGCGTATTCACGCAGACATTAAAAGGTTCAATTCGACCGACTTCTTATGCTGTTTCTGTGTGAAGGCGTATCAGAATCAGTAACTGCGGGAGAAACAAAAAAGAAAGGCCCCGCAGTGAACGATCAGAACCATCACAAATCATATTTCATGAAAGGAGCAGTGCAATGAAGAATAAAGCAGTTATTACGGCGGCAATTACGGGCAGTATTCATACCCCGACGATGTCAAAATATCTGCCGATAACCCCCCAGCAGATAGCCGACCAGGCGGTTGAAGCCTATGAAGCGGGGGCCGCAGTGGCTCATATCCATGCGCGAAACCCAGAGACGGGTATGCCGTCGCCGAATACGGACCTGATCAAGGAAATTATCGAAAGCATAAAAAGCCGATGTGACATGGTTGTCTGCGTTACCACGGGAGGCGGGCTCGGAATGACCGTTGAACAGCGTGTTATGCCGGTGACGCTCTTTAAGCCTGAATTGGCTTCCTTCAATGGCGGTTCAATCAATTTTGCCCTGTTCCATGCCCTGGAACGATACAAGGATTTCAAGTTTGACTGGGAACCTCAGTATCTGGGAATGACCGAGGATTTTATCTTCGCGAATACCTTCAAATCGATGAGGGAATTTGCAGAAACCTTTAATAAAAACGAAACGAAACCGGAGTTTGAGGCGTACGATTCTGGAATGATTAACAATATCGCCTTCATGATTGAGAAAGGCTATGTCAAGAAGCCCGTATATCTGCAATTTGTGATGGGTGTTTTGGGGGGTATTACTCCGAGCCCCGAGAACCTGATGTTTTTAGTCGACTATGCAAAGAGGCTAATCGGTGATTTCGAATTTTCTGTCTGTGTTGCCGGGAGAGCGCAGTTTCCGATTTGCACCCAGTCGCTTCTCTTGGGCGGTAATGTCCGGGTCGGACTGGAGGATAACCTCTATCTGGACAAGGGTAACATGGCTACAAGCAATGCAGACCAGGTTGCCAAGATTGCCCGGATTGCGAAAGAACTCGGTATCGATCCGGCAACGTCGGATGAGGCACGGCAGATTCTCGGTTTGAAGGGGTTGGATAAGGTGAATTATTAGTTGAGACCCGTAGCGTGAAATTCAATATGGAATAAGGAGGGAAAAGATGGACTTTATCCTTAGTGATGAGCACAGGATGTTGCAGGAAAGTATTCGAAACTTCGCTGAGAAAGAAATATGGCCAATTTCAGAGGAGATAGATGAAAAAGACGAATGGCCTGATGGTATGTGGCGAAAATTGGACGATCTGGGAATTATGGGAATTACTGCTGATGTGGAATACGGCGGTGCCGGAGCAGATCTCTTATCTGCCGTTCTTGTTCTGGAAGAACTATCGAAGGCGAGCCCTTCGATTGCCCTTTCCTGGGGTGCTCATGCAAATCTCTGCGTGAACAATCTGAATCATAACGCAAACGAAGGTCAAAAGAAAAAATACCTTCCGCCCCTTTGCTCGGGTGAACAAATCGGAGCTCTGGGCCTGACCGAACCCAACGCGGGATCTGATGCCGTTAATATTCAGACGGTGGCGGTAAAAGACGGGGCTCATTACGTGGTCAACGGAACCAAAATGTTTATTACCAATGGCTCGGTGGCAAATACCATTGTGCTCTATGCGAAGACGGACAAGGAAAAGAAGGCCCGCGGCATTACTGCTTTTATCTTGGATACGGCGTTCCCAGGATTTTCCGTTTCGAAGAAACTGAAAAAATATGGACATCGTGGATCTCCGACGGCTGAGCTGATTTTTGAAGACTGCGTTATACCCGCTGAGAACGTGCTCCTTGGTGAAAATCAGGGGATTCATGTGATGATGTCCGGGCTTGACGTGGAACGGTCTTTTTATGCGGGAGAATCGCTCGGGATAGCAGAAGCATGCCTTGACCTGTCTCTTACGTATGCAAAAGAACGGGTGCAGTTCGGGAAACCAATCGGTGCGTTCCAGTTAATTCAGGCAAAATTAGCGGACATGTATACACAGATTGAAGCGGGCAGAATGCTTTGTTACCGGGCGGCGGTGATGGCCGATAAGGTAGAGAGAGGTGGAAAAGGGGCAGACATTCACAAGCTGTCAGCGGCATCCATTCTTTTCAATGCGGAAATGGCCGCCAGAATCGCCGATCAGGCGGTTCAGATTCACGGAGGATATGGTTATATGCTTGAATACCCCGTTCAAAGATTCTTGAGAGACGCCAAATTGATAGAGATCGGGGCGGGAACTTCCGAGGTTCGGCGACTCATTATCGGCAGAGAGCTGATGGGGGCTTGAGGATTACCGTCTGTTTCGGGACATGATCATTTAAGGAATGGGTGAATATTAAAGGTGGTTGCGACCTTTTGCCCAATGTTGCTTTGCCCAGTGATAATTGGGACCAGCCACAGTGAGAGTGGAGAAAAAGAAGGAACGCGGTTTTTCAATGAGAAAGTGAAGGTAATTTTATAAGCACTCAGAAGGAGTCAAAAAATGAACAAGAAGTGGATGGCGGAGTATTCAAAAAAGTTGACAACGGCTGAAGAAGCGGTAATGATTATTAAATCGGGCGATTGGGTTGAACTGGGATTCGGTGTGGCCATGGCACCGGAATTGATAAAGGCACTGGGGAAGCGGAGAGGTGAACTGGAGAATGTAGGAATCCGGGAAACTCTCATGGTGTATCCCGCGGACGATTATGTTTCTTCGGAAGGGCAAGACGTTTTCAATTACAATTCATGGTTTCTCACGGCGCGGACGAGAGATGTGGTGAACAACGGCAGCGGTTCCACCTATCCTGAATATTTCAATGAAATTCCGGGATATTATACCAGGTACCTCGAAAACGATGTCATGATGGCTTCCGTATCACCCATGGATGATCACGGTTATTTCAGTTTCGGAACAGGAGTTTCATACCACCGGGCAGCGGCGAATAAATCGAAGAAGGTCATTGTCGAGGTGAATGAAAACCAGCCCTATGTCTATGGAGATACGTTCATTCACATCTCCGATGTTGATATCATTACGGAAAATCATGCACCCCTTCCGGCATTTCCCGCCCCTACGCTTACGGAGACAGATACGACCATAGGTGGCATGATTGCAGAACTGGTCGAAGACGGTGCGACCATTCAACTGGGTATCGGGGCCATCCCGAATGCCGTTGGCCTTGCACTGAAATCAAAACATGACATCGGCATCCATACGGAGATGTTCACAGATTCGATGATGGCGCTCGTGGAGGAGGGAGTTGCTACGGGAAAAAGCAAATCGATTCATCGGGAAAGAGCCATTGGCACCTTTGCCGGAGGAGGTGCCGCTCTGTATAAATACATCAACCGCAATCCCATGTTTGAGAGCTATCCCGTCTCATATACCAACAATCCCTGTATTATCATGCAAAACCACAAAATGGTGGCCATTAACGCCACCGCCCAGGTTGACCTCACGGGGCAATGTGTGTCCGAATCGGTAGGCACACGAATGCTCAGTGGCACGGGGGGACAGATGGATTTTGCTCGAGGGGCCTATTCGTCGGAAGGGGGAAAATCGTTTCTCTGTCTCTATTCCACCGCGAAAAAAGGGACCATCAGTAAAATCACTCCCACGCTAACTCCCGGCAGTATCGTGACGACCCCGAGGGCAGAGGTCGAGCATATCGTGACGGAATACGGTATAGCCATGCTGAAGGGAAAAACTTTAAAGGAGCGGGCGGACGAATTAATCGCTGTCGCCCATCCCGACTTCAGGGGTTGGCTTCGGGAGGAGGCAAAAAAATTAAATTTTATATAGGAGAAAAAATTGATGGCTAAAGACCACGAATACATTGATGATTATGCCGTCGGTGAGAAGTTTGTCTCTCCGGCGCGGACGGTTACAGAGACTGATGTTATAAACTTCGCAGGTATTACCGGAGACTGGCATCCTCTTCATACGGATGTGGAATACGCGGCTTCGACACCCTTTAAGGGCAGAATTACTCATGGGATGTTAACGCTCAGTCTCGGTTTATCATTACCTTTCAGATTAGGACCTTACGCAAGTTACCTTCCGAAATCCTTTATTGCGTTCTATGGAATGGATGAGGTTCGTTTTACCAGTCCGAACAAAATTGGCGATACGATTCACACGGAGGTCGAGGTCATCGAAATTGCGGATAAAGGTACGGATAAAGGGATACTGACAATTCAAAATGTTGTTAAGAATCAGCGGGGAGAACAAATCTTGTCGTTTGTTATGAGATTACTCTGCGGAAAGAGACCGCGGTAAGGTTTGTATTGAAAGAGCAGACGGGTAGATACCAGATGTCTGCTTTGAAAAATGTTTATGAAATATAAGAACAGATAAAATTGTTGTTGGTTAGTGTGGGAAATATGAGCCATAGTATTGTCCTTCTTTTTTCACTCAGGGGTGGATTCTAATGATTCTGTCTCTGAGTGAAAACCCTTTCCAAAGAGTGATTAATAGTACCGGTATGCGCCGGAAAAATAAAAGGAGTTGTTATGAAAGAGCCAAAGATAGAAGCAATTGAAGAGATCGTAATCGCTGTGAAGGATGCAGACAAGGCTGCTGATTATTTTAAGGATTTATTCGGAATGGATTTTTCTTATGGATGGGAGATTCCGCCTCAAAAAATAAAGGTAAGATCTGAACTTGTATCAGGGACTCAACTACAGTTTATCCAGGCGACCGCTCCTGAAAGTGTTGTTGCGAAATTCATCAAAGCTAACGGTGAAGGTTTGAATCACTTCGCATTTAGAGTAACGAATCTAAAGGAGATGGTAAAAAGGCTAAAAAAGAAAGGTGTAAAATTTATTCCTGATGAAATTATGGAAACCAGCCTGGCAGATAAAAATATACCGATTGAAGGAGAGAAGGCTGAATTTATATTTATTCATCCTTCGTCTGCGTATGGTGTATTGATCGAACTTGTTGAAGGCAACAAATAAGAGATATTAGCCTTGATTAATGATGACGAGTAGTGAGGATGTGTTATACGAAATACAACATAAAAATCACAACATTTGAACAAACATGGGAAAAGATATCAGATTAGTTATTCGATAGGAGCATATGAGATATTTGCCATAGATGCTTGCTCCTCTGTTCACTCAGGAACGTGATGTAACTACCTTGTTCCTGAGCAAACAGTTAAATATTCCAAAATGAAAGGAGATATCAAGATGGCTGTGAAATCTGGAAAGAAGGAGTCACGCAAGGACAGGAAGGAAAGAGAATATAAGGAGAATCGAGAGCACTGGCTGGCGGAAGAGAAAAAGATTTATGATTTGTGGGAAAGGGGTGCCAATCCAGGAGGTCAGAAACAGATCGACCGTTTGGCAAAACAGGGGAAAAAGCCGGTTCGCCAGCTCATAAAACAGTTAATAGACCCGGACACAAAATTTTATGAACTGAGCCGGGGCGCCGGTTTCGGGATCGACTATGATGTAGTTGATGAACCGACGATGGATGTACCCAGTGCGGGATTGGCTACAGGTCTGGGTAAAGTGCACGGCAATTGGGTAATGGTCATTGCTAATGACAGCCGCGTGAAGGCGGGCGCCTATTATCCGATAAACTGCAAAAAACATCTTCGCGCCCAGGAAATAGCAGATCGGAGCGGGATTCCCTGTGTTTATATTGCCGATTCAGCGGGTGGTTTTCTCCCGATGCAGGACAAAATCTTTCCCGGGAGAAATCAGTTCGGCCACTTTTTCTATAACATGTCCAGGATGTCGGCCAAAGGTCTTAAACAATATACTCTCAGCACGGGAGGGAACACGGCTGGTGGAGCCTATATCGTCTATCTTGCCTGTGAATCGGTTATGATAGATAAAATGTCCTATTCATTTCTCGCCGGGCCACCCATGGTCAAGTCAGCGATTGGTGAAATAGTGAACATGGAAGATCTTGGGGGTGCGAAGGTTCACACCGGTATATCCGGCGGTGCAGATCATTTTGTCCACTCACAGGATGAGGGCATAGAAAAATTAAGAGAGTTATTGTCCTATGATCCGAAACAAAAGTTGTACATCGAACGGCGCGAGTCAAAAGAGCCAAAGGTTCCCATTGAACGTTTATACGAAGTCTTGCCCATGGACACATATAGGGGAATTAATGCTCGGGAAATCATTCAGTGTATAGCAGATGACAGCGAATTCAGCGAGTACAAGCGTATGTACAATCCCGGCCGGGGTGATAGCATTGTCTGCGGCAAGATTCACCTTAAGGGAATCCCTGTAGGACTGATAGCAAGTAGTGGTAATGGCGTAATATATGTAGATGCGGCGAGAAAGGCCATTGAATGGGTGATTCGTTGTTGCACGGAGAAGATACCTATTCTGTATATACAAGGTTCACCGGGCTATATGGTTGGGAAGGATGAAGAGTATTCCGGTATAGGCAAATACGGTTCAGGCATGGTGAGAGTAGCTGCATGTGCGGATGTTCCGAAAATTCAGTGGATAATCGGTCCTGACCATGGCGCCGCGAATTTCGGAATGTGCGGCAGGACATTTGATCCCAATTATATTTTTGGGACCATGCGTGCCAGGACTACAGTGTTGGCCGGGAGAACTGTCGGGAATATCTTGACTTCTCTAGCACGTGTAAATGCAAAGAAAAGAGGGGAAGAAATGGATGAAAGCACGGCTGAAAAATATAAGCAAAAGCTGATCGATAAATATGAAAAGGAAGGTCACCCCTTCTACAATGAGGCCAGGCTGTATCAGGACGGAACGATTCCCCTTAAGGATACTCGTGATGTCCTCTCAACGGCGTTTGAAGTTTCTCTCTTGAGCCCGGTTCCTGAATCTAAATTTGGTAATTTTAAATTTTAAGAGTACGATATGCCGGAGAAATAAGTAAATTAAAATGTTGAAGAATGTTACATGAGATTCTAACGCGACAGAGCCGCAAAGGCAAAAGATCAGAGGCTAAAGAGTTCAAAACTCAAATTTCCGGATTAGGGGATTAATCCATAATCCCTTAATCCTTTCAGCTATTAGCCTTTCGCTGCTGGCGCCAATATCTGCGCAAAAAACGCAGTTGTTGTAAGTGAATTACCCCGCCTAAAGGCGGGGCACCTTGAAAAGCAAGGAGGTCTTGATATGTTAGATGTTATATTGCAGGAAAAGACAGATGATGGAATTTTAATACTCACAATGAATCGGCCCGACGCAATGAACTGCATGAATTTTGACATGATCGAAACATTGGGAAATATTATCAAAGAGTCAAATTTTGATATGAACATTCGCGTTATCATAATAACCGGCGCCAATCCCCCGGAGGGTAAAAAAGCATCATTTTCTGCAGGTGCTGATCTGGCCGAGAGGAGAACCCTTTCAGATGACCAGGTGCGGCGGTTTATTGCTACTGTCCGTCAGACAATGATAACAGTAGAAAATGCGAGAGTACCTGTAATTGCGGCAATCAATGGTTATGCTTTTGGTGGCGGTACTGAACTTGCTATGGCCTGTGATATTCGGATTGCGTCCTCGAATGTCTTGATGGGCCTCACCGAAACCAGTCTGGGGATTATTCCGGGCGGCGGCGGAACACAGAGATTACCCCGTATCGTTGGTGTAGCAAAGGCAAAAGAATTGATATACACGGCCCGGCGATTCGGTGCCGAGACAGCCATGGAAATCGGGCTGGTAAGTCAAGTGGTAGAGCCGGCAGCACTCATGGATGCAGCCATGGAACTGGCAAAAGAGATCGCAAAGAACGGACCTATCGGCGTTCAGCAGGCGAAATTTGCCATTAATTATGGGTCTGAGAGCAGTCTCGGTGTTGCTCTTCCCCTCGAATCGAAGGCCTACGAAATTACCATTCCTACGGAAGACCGTCTGGAGGCGCTGGCAGCATTCGCAGAAAAGCGAAAACCGGTATTCAAGGGTAAGTGATAAAACCGTAGGTGTCATATGAATTGAAATACCTTAAAGCAGAAAAATAGGAAGGAGTTTTTTATGGGCGATAAATATCAATTACGTTTTCCAAAGAAAGTACGATTAGCGGATATATCGATTCGGGAGGGTCTGCAACACGAAGAACATTTTATACCGACCGATGCGAAAGTTTACTATGTTGAGGAATCGATCCTGGCAGGATTCAAAAGGTTGGAAATTACGAATTTAGGAAATCCGGCGTTTATGCCCCAATCCCGGGACGCCGAGGAATTACTCAAACGCGTCCGGGACAGCAGGCGTCTGTCCCGAGCAGGAATAAACTTCGATGACATTGAAATTACCGCTGTGACCATACGAGAGAGTGGCGTTGACAGAGCAGTCGCTGCCAGAAAGGAGGGCTGGGGGCCGGATCGCATCGGCATGATGGTCTCCACAGATGAAGAACACCATTTCGCTAACTCCGGCACAACCCTGCCGGAGTACTGGGAAGAGGCGAAGCGCTGTATTGACAAATGTCATGAGGTAAACATCAAAGTTTTCGGGACGGTGAGCACCATCTGGGGAAGCCCGATCTCGGGACCGACGAAATTCGAAGACGCCCTTGAATTTACGAAACGCTGGCTTGCCATAGGCGCCGACGATATTGAACATGCGGACCATGACGGTTCTGCGCCACCGGATCAGGTCTATCGTTATTTTTCCATGATTCTCGATGCGATTCCAAATAAGGATCTTCACGTGGCACATTTTCATGTAACAAGAGGGTGGGGTCCGGCCAACGTCTTGGCGGCCTTGCATGCAGGAGTTAATATACATGAAGGCGTGTTAGGTGGGATCGGAGGGCAGCCGACTAATTTCATCGATCGCACGCCTGTTAGAGGAACAGGTGAGTACTACTATAAAGATCCGAATAGTGTCGGGCTGGTTAGCCTTGAAGATATACTGGTCATGATGGACGAAATGGGTATTGAGACGGGAATCGATGTCGACAGGGTACTCCGATTGGGAAGAATGTGGGAAAAAACGATCGGGCGCCGCCTCAGATCCGAGTCGATTCTGAATGGTAGGATACCCAAAAAACCGAGGGAAGAATTCAAGCGAAAAGGGTTGGCAGAAAAAAAGGCAAAACGTGGCGAAGAGCCTGGACAGCGATATCCTGCAGACTGGCCGGAAAAGATAGAACTTCCCCATGAAATTACCGGGGTAAAATAATACATCGGGGCAACACCGCCAAGGCGGTGTTGCCCCGATAAAAATACACCGGAAAAGTGCCCGGTCGCGATGGTTTCATCCTTGACACGAAATCCTCTTTTCATTATTCTTCAACTGTTAACAACAATCGAAGAGTAATGAACACTCTGGTGGTCACTATACCGCCTTCAATCATACATGAAATCGTACGGTAAGAACTTCGAGAGGTACACTGCATGACAATGCTCAAGGTCGGCCTCGCACTCGGGAGTGGATCTGCTCGCGGGTGGGCACATATCGGCGTTATTAAAGCACTTGGCGATATGGGGATACACCCCGATATTATCAGCGGTTGTTCAATCGGTGCCCTAGTAGGTGGCGCATATGCAACCGGCCGCCTCGATGATCTGGAGACATGGTTACAAACCTTACGCAGAACAAATGTTCTCGGTTTTTTTGACCTCAATTTGTCAAGCGGTGGATTGATAGCAGGCGAACGCCTCATGAACTTTTTCCGTGATCGTGTGGGAGATGCAACAATTGAACTGCTACCCGTACCCTTTGCCGCCGTTGCAACCGATCTAAACACGGGACGGGAAATCTGGTTGAGATCAGGGTCCCTCCTGGATGCTGTTCGCGCTTCAATTTCAATGCCGGGTATATTCACACCCGTGCGAATCGATGACAGGTGGCTTGTTGATGGCGCTCTGATAAATCCTGTGCCCGTTTCAATTTGCAGGGCTATGGGCGCAGATATTGTTATCGCCGTTAACTTGAACGGTGGAATTGTGGGGAAACATCTCTCGACAGGCACGACAAAAAACAGAGGCACTCCAGCAGTCCTCGGCACCGATCAAGAACCGGACACACTGGCAACACGATTGAAGAGCAGTTTAAGGAACAGCGTCGATACTATGTTGTCCCAGGTTTGGCGGAGTGAGGACGATGTTCCCGGCCTTTTCGACGTGCTGGCCAGTTCCCTCAATATCATGCAGGATCGTATCACCCGCAGCCGAATGGCAGGCGACCCGCCTGATATCATCATTACACCCCGTCTCGAGCACCTGGGTCTGTTGGAATTCTATCGTGCTGCCGAAGCTATCGAAGAGGGACTGCTGTCTACTCTGCAAGCAAAGCAAACCATCAGTCAAATTTTGAATGCCGGCATGTAATATTTCTTGAAGTAGCATTTTTTCAGTGAATCGACAATTTTACCTTTAGCGCACCACCTGTTGTGCCGATATTCTCTATAATTTAAGCGTCATCTATTATATCCAATCATAAAGCATACATGATTGAACAAAAATTGGTCTGTTGATGATCAACATCTTAACGTCTCTGAATGAAGCCGATATCTTCAGGCAATTTTATCATTTTGAAAGGTCACATGATGAGGGAAGAGCGAAGAAAGCGTACAAGGGTGCCCATTACGTTTGATATAAGCATTTCAATCGGGGGAGAAAAAATAAGTGTACAGGCGTTAAATATAAGTTTGACCGGTATACTGTGCACCGCGGATAATCGTTTTCAAAACGATGGAGCATGTCGGGTCATCATAAAACTGGATTCAGAAATTCAAATAACCCTTCAGGGAAAAATCCTGAGAAGGGACACAGAAGAAACAGCTATTGCGTTTATGTCCATGGACGAAGAAAGTTTTGCACATCTTAAAAGGCTCGTACAATACAATGCCGCCGATGCCGATACAATCGATGGAGAAATCAGCACGCCGGCATTTTCGTGAAGTTTATTTGAATTTTCGGCACATCCAAGGATGAAAATCCGCATGCTGTGATCCACGGTACGCTCATACGTAATAAACAAAGGAACCATGAAATTTTATTGACCTTCGGGAGGGTTGTGACGTATATACCTCATGCACAGAACGAGAGGCAGCATGATTATCAGCATCACGGACATAACATAAAAAACGTCATTGAATGACATCATGGAAGCTTCGAGTAACAGTTTCTTATAGATAACAGCAAGCCCGCCTTTCTGCGTGAGAGCAGGTTCAAGACCTTGATAACCCAAAGCTTTTTCTGCCTGGCGACTACTCCATATATAATTCATATCGAACGGCGTAAGATGATCGATAAGGCGGGATTGGTGAAACTGCGTCTTTCTGGTCAGAAGTGTCGTGGAAAAAGCGACGCCAAAGCTCCCACCGAGATTTCTCACGAGATTAAAAATAGAGGTGGCATTACCCATCTCCTCTTTCCTGATATGAGAAAGAGTCAGGGTAAAGAGGGGAACCATGACGAATCCCATACCGATACCCATGTAAAAACGGGGTTCCAAAATCGTCATAAAATCTGCAGAGCGGTTGAATACCGACATGAGATAGGTTGAATAGGACACCAGGACGATTCCTGCAGCTATGATAATCTTCGGATTTATTCGTGATATAAGAATACCGGCAATAGCCATGGCAAAAAGGCTCGCTATACCTCCCGGTGCGAGTACCACCCCGGCAAGGGTTGCCGTATATCCCATTAATGTCTGAAGGTAAATTGGTAGAAGCACAATACTGCCGAAGAGATTAAACATGACGAAAAGGGCAACAACATTTCCGATGCTGAATGAATAGTTCTTAAAAGCTTTAAAGTTGACGATGGGATATTCTGCAAATATTTCTATAATAACAAAGAGTATGAGAGCTGCAACTGATATGATACTCAACCATATAATTGTTTCAGACGAAAACCAGTCCAACCTGCGTCCTCTATCTAAAATCATCTGGAGGCATCCGATTCCGACAGCAAGAAAAATCAGTCCCCAGTAATCAATCTTCATTTTCAAACTCTTCATATAGTGGGGGTCCACAATAAACAAAAGCGTCATCAAGATTGAGATGATACCAATGGGAATATTGATGTAGAAGATCCAGTGCCACGTCCAGTTGTCGGTAATCCATCCTCCCATAACGGGACCGATAATCGGTCCGAACATGATACCGATACCAAACACTGCCATTGCCATACCGTGCTGGTGGGGAGGGTATGTTTCCAGGAGGATTGACTGTGAGATCGGTTGCAGCGATCCCCCGGCGAGGCCCTGAAGTATCCTGAAGAAGACAAGACTCTGAATATTCCAGGCAAGGCCGCAGAAAAGAGAGCTGAGCGTAAAGAGACCGATAGAAAAGAGAAGATATCGCTTTCTCCCGAAAAATCGACTGAGCCAGCCAGCCATGGGGATAATGATTGCGTTGGCCGCAAGGTACATAGTGATGGACCACGTGGCCTCATCAATGCTGGCAGAGAGGCTCCCGCGTATATGGTCGAGAGATACGTTGACGACAGACGTATCGACGATGACCATGAGTGTGGGAAACATGACGGTGAAGCCAATGATCCATTTGTTCGCCTGCGATGACATAGTAGCTACGGTGCCGCTAATCCTCTATTATGATGGTGGGTACGACCGACATCCCGATCCTGAATACATGGTCGTTGTGTGTCTTCTTTTCAAGGACAATCTTTACGGGAATTCGCTGAACGATTTTCACAAAGTTTCCTGTAGCGTTTTCAGGGGGAAAGAGAGAAAAAGAGGAACCCGTGCCTGCCATAATGCTGTGTACTCTGCCCCAGAACACCGCTGCCGGATAGGTATCGATGGTGATCTTT
>Ga0272442_10005364_pt1 | contig 17144 bp, 13 predicted proteins | sample SSMForm2O_FD_200262 | JGI IMG/M metagenome (GOLD analysis project Ga0272442, IMG submission 200262) | Marine sediment archaeal communities from Little Sippewissett salt marsh, Falmouth, MA, United States - SSM-Form-2O | ecosystem: Environmental > Aquatic > Marine > Wetlands > Sediment ... | reverse complement strand
GGTCCGGTTTGCGGAATCCGACCGCGGCCGAGGTGAACACGAACTCGAACCACCCGCCGAGGTCGAGACGGTTCAGCAGATGGGGGAGCCGCGAGTCCCAGTTCGAGACCACGGCGCAGCGGATGCCGTTGGCCGCGAGGGCCTCGAGGGCGGGAACCACGTCGTCGAACACGTGCCACACGTCGCCGAGCGCGAACAGTTCGTAGAGTTCGTCGAAGTAGGGATCGAAGGCGTCGCCGAATGGGCCGCGTTTGCCGGCGCGGTCAAAGACGTCCGACACGAGCTGGCGCCACCACTGCCGTTCTATCGTGTCCGAGACGCCGCCGTGCAACGTGTCGTGCCGCTCCTCCCACAGGGCGCGGAACTGGGCCTCGATGAGCGTGGGCTCGACATCCACGCCGTAGCGCGCGGCCCTGTCGGCATAGATCTCGCCTACCCCCGGCCCGACGCGAATCAGGGTGCCGCCGGCGTCGAGCAGAACGACGTCATAGCGGCGATTGAGGGATTGGCTCACGGTGCTGTCTGCATGCGAAGGCGAGAGTGCGCTCCTTCTCTCCTCGAGTCGTGGCCGCCCCGCGGATCAGCCCTTCGGTTTTTGCAGTTGGCGCTCGATATTGCGGGCCAGGCGCTGGGCACGTACCGCCTCGACGCTCGCGGGCGCGTCGGCGATGATGCCGTAGTAGACGTCGAGTGCGGCCTGCAGCTCGCCGCCTTGTCGATAGGCGCCGGCCAGTTGTACGCGGATGGCCATGTTCTGGGGCTCGAGGTTCATGGCGACGGCGAGTTCGGCCTGGGCCTGGCCGTACATGTGCAGGCGCTGGTAGGCGCCGGCGACGTTCCGGTGCGCCGTGGCGTTGCCGGGGGTGAGCGCGACGATCCGTTGGTACTCGTTGAGTGCGCCGGGCTTGTTGCCACTGCGTGTATAGAACTGGGCCAGGGCACGGTGGGCCTCGAGCGAGTTGGGCACGGCGCCGGCCCAGGCCTGGAGTAGCGCGCCTTCCTCGTCGCGCATGTTGAGACGGCGATACATCGACGCCGCCATCGGATACGCGCTCAGCTCGCCTTGGGTGAGATCGAGGAACGTGTCCAAGTACGCCAGCGCCTCCTCGTCCATGCCCAGCCGTTCGAGCAGCCGCGCCTGCTGGTAATAGGGCACGGCGTCCTGCGGCCGCTCGGCGATCCAGTCGTCGTACACCAGCGCGGCCTCATCGTTCATGCCCAGCTTCTGATACAGCCCAGCCAAGTCGCGGTAGGCGTCCCGGTTCTTCGGATCGGCCTCGAGGCCTTGCTGAAGCAGCGAGATCGCGGTGTCATAATCCCCGCTCTGGATGGCGTCCTTGGCCTGTCGCACCAGGCTCTGCGCCTTCTGCTGCGCCGCCGACTCCTCCTTCTTCTTCCTGGCCCGGTCGGCCTCCTCCCGGCCCTTGCCGGCCCCCCCCTCCGAGGTTGCCTCTTTGCTGCTGCCCCGCATCGCGCCCGACGAGTTGCCCTCGCTGGCCGAGCCGGCCTTGTCGCCACGTTCCGCTTCGCCCTGGCGCGCCTGCTCCCGGTCGCGCTCTTCTATCGCCTCCAGATAGGCCTCCAGATCCCCGCCATTCGTCTCAAGGTTCTGGGCGTCCGTGCCAGGAAATCGGTAGCGGTAGTCAGGCCCCGTGACCTCATCAGGCGGCGCCACAGTCGACGCCACGCCCGCCTGCCGGTCAGCGTCGATACGGTCCAACCGGCCGCCAAGGCGATGGGCGCGATAGGTCTGGATCCCCAGCAGGCACGCCAAGGCCGCCACGAGCACCATGCCGGGCTTGTACATCCAGGATAGTCTCCCTCGCCTGTGCCAACGCGCATAAGCGACACATGGCCGCGACTAACTATACAGAGTGGCGCGGTGGAAACCAACGGCTCCCGGTCTTCATCAGTCGCGGTAGTAATGGTCCTTGCCGGCCACCCGCCGCGCACTTGGAGCAGCAGATGCGCCGCGCACGGCCGCTGAGGCATTGAGAACCAAGGCTTCAATGAGTTGGGCAACCAGTGGCAAGGCGACCACTGCAGAAGATCCAACAAGACCAACCTTCTGGACACCCAACAGCGGAATCGCTGCCCAGGCGAGTGGACGTTGGACTCGAGTGAGCGGCGGCGCTAGAATGCCGCCTGGCAAGCGTTCAGCCGAAGGATGAAGGATGGACGCGTACGCCGCCGGCTTTCTCGGCGGCGGTTGTTTGTGGCCGGGTCTTTTGAACGGGAGTGTCTTGCAGTGCGAGTTTGTATTGTCGGCATGGGTCCGATAGGGAACCTCCATGCAGATTGCTACACGGCGTGTCCGCTGTGTGAAGTCGTCGGTGTGTGCGACATCATCCGGGAACGGGCGGACGCCGCCGCGGCTCGGCTCGGCGTCCCCGCGTTCTATGACGCGGCCAAGATGCTCGAGCAACTCGGGCCGGACGTGTGCGGAATCACGACGGGCGGCTACGAATACGCCAGCGACCACTACGAACCGACCATGCAGGCGCTCGAGGCGGGGTGCCACGTGCTCGGCGAGAAGCCGATCTCGAACGAGATCGCCCCGGCCGAAGAGATGGTGGCGCTGGCGAAGCGAAAGGGATTGCGCTACGGCATCGACCTCAACCATCGGTTCACCCCGCTCGCCGAAAAAGCCCACGCCTGGGTCGCGGAGGGCCGGCTCGGGCACCTGCTGTTCATCAACATGGCCATGTGGATCAAGAATCCGGCCGAAAGCTCGCCCTGGTTCCAGATCAAGGCGCTCCACCCCCACACGGTCGACGTCATGCGCTATTTCTGCGGCGACATTACCCATGTCCAGTGTTTCGCGACCAAGGCGCCCGGACGCTCCCTATGGTCCACGGCCCATTTCAACATGCGCTTCGCAAACGGCGTCGTCGGCGGCCTCACCGGCAGCTACGACATCGAGCGCGGCCACCCGATGGAGCGGTGCGAAGTGGCCGGCACCGGCGGCCGCTTCGTCTTGGAGGACATGTTCGGCGAGCTGACTCTGTATCCCGCCGGCAACGCCGAGAAAACGGTCATCACCAACACCGTGTTCGGCCCCTACAGCGAGAAGACCTTCGCGGATACCTTCCGCAACCGCATCAACCGGTTCATCGAGCAGGTCGCCGACGCCGTCCCCCCTGACCAAATCGACGGATCCGCGGCGGAGGCCCTCGCCGCGCAGAAGGTGCTGGCCGCGGCCATCGAGTCCATCGAGCATGGGACGGTGGTGGAGGTGGCTCAATAGGCGCAGAAGGCGCAACGCAAGCCTCAGAAACTCGCCGGTGCGCGGCTTCTTCGACGCTTCCTATCCCTGATCCGCCAGTCGATTCAGCACCTCGACGCCTTGCTCGAGCGTCTCGTCCGGCGCGGCGAAGCTGATGCGGAAGTGGGTGTCTTGGTCGCTGAACACGCCGCCGGGGATCACGAGGACGTTGTTGGCGATGGCTTGCTCGACAAAGGCCGTGCCGTTCCGGCCGGGGGCCTCGGGGAAGATGTAGAACGCGCCGCCGGGCTTGACCACGTTGAACCGGTCCTTGAGCCCCTCGTAGACGAGGTCGCGTTTGCGGCGGTAGGCATCGCGCGTTGGGGACAGGTCGGCGCGGAGCGCGGCCACCGCGGCCTTCTGGGCGAAGGAGGGGGCGCACACGAACGTGTACTGCTGGAGCGTGTTCATCTGCTGGACGATTTCCTCTGGGCCCGCGGCAAAGCCGATGCGCCAGCCGGGCATGCCGCCCATCTTGCTCAGTCCGTTGAGCAGGATGACCTGGTCGTACAGGCCCACGATGGTGTCGGGCGATTCATCGTACTGGAGCTGCTCGTAGATCTCGTCGGTGAGAACGAGCAGGCCGTGGCGCTTGGCCACGCCGGCCAGCGCCTCGAGCTCGGCCTTGTCGAGGACCACCCCCGTCGGGTTGCAGGGCGAGTTGACGATGAGCATCTTCGACTTCTCGGTTACGGCCGCCTCGACCGCGGCGGCCGTGAGTTTGAAGTCCGGATACGTGTCCACCGGCACGGCGACGCCGCCGAGGAAGTTGACGAGGTGCTTGTAAATGACAAAGTACGGATCGCCCATGAGCACCTCGTCGCCGGGATTGAGCGTGGCCATGAAGGCCAGCAGCAGCCCGCCCGACACGCCGCACGTGATCATGACGTTCTCGAGGGGGACGCCGAAGCGGCGCTCGTAGTAGGCCGACGCTTCCTCACGCAGCTCCTGCGTGCCCCACGTCTGCGTGTACTTGTTGAACCCGTCCTGGATGGCGTCGATGGCGACCTGCTTCACCGCGTCCGCCACGTCGTAGTCCGGCTGGCCGATGCTGAGGTTGATCGGGTTCTTCATCTTGGCGGCCAGCGCGAACACCTTCCGGATGCCGCTGGCGTCGATGCAGTTCATACGTTCGGCGATCAGGCTCATGAGGTCTCCTCCGCATTGGGTCCAAGTGGGCAGCAGCGCGAAGAGATTGTATGATCCGCGAGCGGGCACTCGCAATCTGCGGGGCGCGGCTGCCGGTGTGGTACCATTACCCTTTCTCTAACGTGTGCGAGAAGGAGGGTGGGTGTGTGTCGAGTTTGATCGTTGCCGTTCAGCTATGTTGCGCCCTGGCCGGCCATGACGCCGCCGGCGTCGAGGGTGTCTGCCACGCCTACCCGGAACGCGTTCGCCGCCTGTTCTCGGCCCTGGATCTCGAGCGCGAGGGCCTCGAGGCCGTCCGGGCGGCCGTGGCCGACGAGGATTGGCCCCGAGCCTGTTCCGCCTTGCTCGAGTACTACCGCACCGGCACGTCGGGCGCCTGGCTGCGGGCGGCTGTGCCTGAGGCCGGAACGGGGCGCGACGCCGCGGCCGACGCTATCCTCAGCGGTACATTCTCGGAGTACACGATTGCCGCGAAGGTGCCGCGCCGCGCGGACGGAGGCCTGGACTGGGCGTACAACGGGCCGGATGGGGACCGGGAGTGGGGGTGGGGGCTCAACCGCCACGGCTGGGTCGGCACGCTGCTGCGGGCCTTTCAGACGACCGGAAACCCAGTGTACGTGGAAGGACTGGACGGGCTCCTGCGCGACTGGGTCACGTCGAATCCCTATCCCGGCGAGCACAACAGCACGCCGCAGTGGCGCGGGCTCGAGGTCTTCAGCCGCATGGCGGGCGCATGGCCTGCGGCCTTCTATGCCCTCCAAGACGCACCCGAGTTCTCCCCGGCCGCGCGGATTCTCATGCTGTCCAGCATCCCCGACCACACTCATTACACGCGCCACTTCCACGCCGGCCACGGCAACTGGATCACCATGGAGCTCTACGGCCTCGCCCATGCCGCGGCCTGCTGGCCCGAGTTCCGCGATGCCGACGCCTGGTTCGACTACGCGTCCGAACGCTTGCTGCCGGAGGTCACGCGCCAGGTCTATCCGGACGGAGTCCAGATGGAGCTGACGTCCCACTACCACCGCGTGGCGCTGCGCAGCTTCGAGCGTTTCATCGCCTTGGCGGAACGCGTAGGCAAAACGCTTCCGGAAGACACCCGAAAGGGCGTCGAAAGCATGTGCAACTACCTCGCGTACGCCATGCGCCCTTCCGGGTATGGTCCTCTCAACAACGACTCGAACCTCGATTTCACGCGGCCCGAGGTGCTCGGCCGCGTGGCGAGCTTCGGGCGCGACGACTGGAGGTACATCGCCACCAACGGGCGCGAGGGGGAGCAACCCAAAGGGCTGCCGTCCGTCGTGTTTCCGTGGGCGGGGCAAGTCGTCATGCGCAGCGGATGGGATGCGGACGCCCATTGGGCCTTCTTCGATGTGGGGCCCCTCGGCATCGGCCACTGGCACTACGACAAGCTCCACCTGTCTGTGTCGGCCTTCGGCCGGGACCTGCTCGTGGACGCCGGACGCTACACCTACCAAGGCGGCCCATGGCGCTCGTACTTCGTCGGCTCCCAGAGCCACAACGTGATCCTCGTCGATGGTTGCGCCCAGAGGGCATACGCGAAAGAGGCCGCCCAGCCCATGACGGGCAACTACGCCCTCACGCCCGAATACGACTACGCCCGCGGCGCCTACACCGGCGGCTACGCCGGTCTCGAGGGCCAGGCCACGCACACACGCGTCGTCGTGTATCGGCGCGGGCAATACTGGGTCGTGCTCGACCGCGTCGATACTGACCGCCCGAGAACCATCGAGGCCCTGTGGCACTTCCACCCCGATTGCACGGTTGAGCTCGACGGGCTCTCCGCCGCCTCCGTCGATCAAGATCAGGGCAACCTTCGCATCACGCCTGCCTCCGGCCTCGATTGGCAGGTCGAGCTAGTCGAGGGCCGGGCCGAGCCCGACATCCAAGGCTGGTGGAGCCGCGTCTACAACGAGAAGACGCCCAGCCCATGCGCGGTGTACACCGCCACGGTGGACGGCCCGGCCACATTCGCCTGGATCCTCGTTCCCGCCAAGGGCGCCGTGCCCGCGCTTGCCGAAGCCGTCCTCGATGCCGCCTCTCCCGAGGCCGCACAGGTGCGCCTGCGCTTCGCCGACAGCCGCGCTGAAACCATCCGAGTCCCATTCGTCGGGACCGAGGTAGAGTAGCGTCCCCCAATCCGGCCGTTCGTCGGGCCAGGGGCGTAGCGTGAAGAGGCGAAAGGGCTCCCCTTCTGCCTGCCGATGGCCGAAGAGCACCTTCCGCTGCCGCATTCAATTCGACGATATGCCCCGACTACGGACTTTTCACACCAAGCGCCATTTCGCCCTTGCCCAAGGCCGCGGCGAAGGCCTCGATGGCTTGGGTCGACTCGTCCCAGGCGCGGATGAGGTAGCGGAGGTTGATGGGGCGGTTGGTGGCGGCGTAGACCTCGCGGTATTCGTGCCACAGGGCCCGCTGGCGTGCGGCCAGGCGTTCGTACGCCGGCGCGGCGGCCCGCGGCTTGAATCCGGGCGCGTTCATGGCCTCGGCCGTGGCGCGGTACTCGAGGGCGAGGTCCGCGGCGTATTCGAGGATGCGCGCGGCCAGGTCGTAACTGCGCAGGTAGTCGGCGTTGCTGCGGGCGCGGCTCTTCTTGAGCAGGATGTGGGCACGGCCCGCGCGCTCTTTCATCGTCCGCCACAGGGCCAATTCGCCGTCATTGGCCTTGGCCATGGCGGGAATCTGCTCCTCGGGCTTGCTGTGGGCCATGTAGCGGGCGCGGCGTCCTTGGCCCTGGCTCGTGGCCAGTAAGGTGAGGGCCTCGGCCGCGTCCGTGGTCTCGAGCCCGAAGAGCTGGAGCGCGAAGGCCGGCGAGAACGCCTCGAAACCCATCGGCTCCGCACGCCACCCGAGTGCGCCGCAGTACACCACTCCGTACCAGTTCAATTCGCTCAGGTTCGCCCCGGCCGCGCCCAGGTTGCCGTCGCCCCAACTCGATACGAAATACCCCAACACGCCGGCCTCGGCCGACTGCACGCCGAGCCGCTCGATGTTCTTGAATGATGAACCGTACAGGGGATACACGTTCACCCAATCCTGGAGGCCCGACAGGCTCATGGTCGGCGTGCCGTCCTTCACGAGCGTGTCCAGCCCTGGATGGTGCTCGGCCTCGCCGTAGCCCCAGTACATCATCACGATATCGTCCGGGAACAACTCGAGCACATCCGGGTGGTTGAGCACGATGTCGGCGTACATCACCATTTGCTTGCCGTGCGACTTCACGAGGTCGTCAAGGCGCGTGTAGTAGTCGGCGTAGATCCGTTCATATCCCTTTTCCTCGACCGCGTCGGCAGACTGCCCCTTGCCGACCGCTTGGCTCTCATCCAAGCCGCAGTGGAAATACCGGCCGTCGAAAGCCGGGGCCACCTCGTTGACGATCCGGCGCACGAGCTCGAAGCTCTCGTCGCTCGTGGGGCACAACGTGCCGCCGCCCGGCGTTTCGGCGAGGTGGGCGTACTTCGGATCGTTCAAGGTCCATTCCATGTGGGCCAGCAACTCGACCACGGGGATGACCTCGACGTAGTACTGCTTGGCGTAATCCACGACGTCCCGGATCTCATCGAACCGGAACCGGTCGAAGTCCTTCCCGATATCCGGGTCGAAGTCGTAGAGGAAGTGGTTGGGCTCGATGAACCACAGATGCGTATTCATCTTGAACTGCGCCAGGATCCGGATGGTGCGCTTGTGGTCTGCCACCGTCGGCAGTTGGTCGCGGCCGTAGTCCTCGTGGAAGCCGCGCATGGCCACCTGCGGCCAGTCCACCATCCGCAGGCAGGGCAGTTGGTCGCGGCGGCGGACCTTCGCGCTGTTGAGCAACTGCTCGACGGTCATCATGCCGTAGAACAGCCCGCGTTCGGAGGCCGCGCGTACGGCCATGCCTTCCGGGCTCACCGCGAGCTGATACCCTTCGGCCTCCGCGCACTCAGGAAGACAGAGACCATCGAGGCCGGGCGGCGTCTCGCCTCCCAGCACCAGCAGGGCGTACGTATCCGCCACGGGATGCTCGCTGACGTACGAACTGTATCCGATGCCCAGGCGGTCCTGCACCTCATCGAGCCGCTCGCCCAACCGGCCGGCCTCGGCCGCCGACGGCGTTCGCAGCACGAAGGCCAGGCGCCTCAGATCGAAGCGGAACGCGTTGTCGAGGAGGTCAACCTGCTGGGGACGCGGAAGCAGGTCGTCTAGGACCTCGGCCGCGGCAGGAGCATCGGCGGCCACTATCACCATCGAGAGACAAAGCGAAGCAAGCATGGCGTGGTCCGTCCTCTTGTTTGCCGGCGATAGGCCGACAGGTTACTCGGTTGCCCCGGCCGGTTCTATCCCCCATTTCAAATTCAACGAAGACCAGGCAAAACGCGGACTGGCCCCGCGAGTCTGCCAGCAGGGACCGTCAACGTTTTGCGGCCACGGCGCGAAACGCCTTGCTGGCACTCGCTTCTGGCCCCACGGACGGCCCGCCTTGGTCCGTGTTGAACGCCTCGTAGGCACCGTCGCGCTAATTGAGCGGCTCAAGGGTGATGTTGCGGAACTGGATGGGGGCGCCTTCGCTCTGCAGGCCGATGTAGCCCTTGTTGACGGTCGTGTCGGTCGCGACATTCTGGAGCAGGCCGTTGATGTGCAGCCGGATGACGTTGTCCTTGCAGAAAATCTCGTATTGGTTCCATTCGCCGAGCGGCTTCTCGTTGGACTTCTTGCGTTTCGGGACGCGGCGGTCGTCCTTGTTGGTGTGCTCTTTGAAGTCCGTGCCGTCGATGACCCAGAAGTCGGCCGCGTGGCCGCTGGCGAGCTGGCCCTCCACGGATTTCGGCCACACTTTGTCGGGCAAGTGGATGTGCAGCAGGACGCCGCTGTTACCCCCCCGCGCCGGCCACCGCCACTCGAGCTTCAACCGGTAGTTCTCGTACTCCTTGGTCGTGCGCATGTAGCCCGCTGGCTTGCCGTTGCAGTGCACCACGCCCTCGCGCACCTCCCACACCGTGGCCGGATCCACGTTCTGGTCGGGGATAAACAGCTTCCAGCCCGTGAAATCCTGGCCGTTGAAAAGCTCTATCACCTTCGGCTTCTCGCCCGATGCCTCCGACGTCGTTTCCGACTCCCCAAACGTCGTCCCGCAGACAACCAAGATAAGCATTGCCACCACCCCGACCCTGTATCGCATTTCCCGCACCTCCTTGGTTTGCAGCCCTGTCGTCTCCCGTCGTCCACATGGTAAACACTCGCAATGCAGGACGCAAGGTCCGGCCCCTTGTCCTCTGTTCTCACGCGTGCTCCTCATCGTACTCCCAGCCCAGAGCGCAACACCCCTTCAGTGCCCTGTAGCCACCACGGCACAAAGCCCTCGCCCCGGACCTTGTCTGCCACCGCCCAAAGCTGACAGGAAGGTCTGCCCAAATTCGCTGCAACGCCTCTAGCCATCTCCCAGCACCAAGGCTCGCGGCCCATTAACGCCCCTTCTGACAGGCCATCGTGCCAGAATCGCTCTTGACCGCGGCCGAAAAACGGACCACACTCGCCGGGAATCAGCCGATGGCGGTTGCGAGCAGGTCCATGCGCGTTGCTTGTGGGCCAGGTAATTGGTAGCATGCACTGGATTTGCACTTGGGCTGTCTTCTATGCGCACACTGATCTTCGGGGCGAAGGGCCAACTTGGACGCGGGCTTGTGGCGCGGTTCCAACGCGAGGGCGAGACGCTCGGCGTGGACTTGCCGGAGGTGGACGTCACCGTCGCCGAGGCGGTTGCCGACTCGGTTGACGCGTTCCGGCCCGCTCTCGTGATCAACGCCGCCGCCTACACGGACGTCGAGCAAGCGGAAGACGACACTGAAGCGGCGTTCCTGGCAAACGAGAGCGGTGCGGCGAACGTCGCTCGCGCGGCGGCCGCACGAAGTGTGCCGGTGGTGTACTACAGCACCGACTACGTGTTTGACGGGACCAAGACGACGCCCTACGAGCCCGATGATCCGCCGCGTCCGCTCGGGGCCTACGCGCGATCAAAGGCGGCAGGCGAAGCGGCCACCCGCGCGGCCAATCCTTGCCACTTCGTTGTGCGCACGGCGTGGCTCTACGGCCCGGGCGGCAACCACTTCGTCGAGAAGATCCTGCGGGCCGCCGCGACACGCCCTTCCCTCGATGTGGTCAACGACGAAACCGGCTCGCCGACGTATACCGTGGATCTCGCCGACGCGACGGCCGCGTTGTGCGCCACGGAGGCCTACGGCGTGTACCATGGCGTGAACGCGGGCGCGTGCACGCGCTATCAGATGGCCCAGGCTATCCTGCGTTTGGCGAAGTCGGACGTCGCGGTGACGGCGTGTAGCTCGGGGGCGTTTCCAACCAAGGCCCCGCGTCCGGTATACTCTGTGCTCTCGAATCGGAAACTCGAGGCGACCACGGGCTGGGTGATGCGCCCTTGGCAAGCGGCGCTCGAAGCGTACCTGGAACGGAGAGAACGCGAGGTATGAAGCGGATACTGGTCACCGGCGGGGCCGGCTTCATTGGTTCGCACTTCGTCAAGTACGAGTTGGCCCATTATCCGGAAGTCCACGTGGTCAACTTCGACAAGCTGACCTACGCAGGCAACCTGGACAACCTGGAAGGCGTTGACACGTCCCGCTACACGTTCGTGCGGGGCGACGTCGGCGACGCGCGGGCCGTGGCCGAGGCCATGGGCGGGTGCGACGCAGTGGTCAACTTCGCCGCAGAGACGCACGTCGACCGCAGTCTCATGGGGGCCTCCGAGTTCATCGATACGGACGTGCGCGGCGTGTACAACATCGTCGAGGCCGCCAAGCGGCTCGGCACGCCGCGCGTGCTGCTGGTCTCGACCGATGAGGTATACGGCAGCATCGACGCGGGCGCGTTCAAGGAGACCGACCCGATCAGCCCGCGCAATCCCTACTCCGCCAGCAAGGCCGGCGGCGAACTCCTCGGCATGGCCCATTTCCACAGCTTCGGCATCGGCGTGATCGTGACACGCGGCTCAAACACCTACGGCCCCAATCAGTATCCCGAGAAGGTCCTGCCGCTGTTCACGACCAACGCCATCGACAATCAGCCGCTGCCCCTCTACCGAGGCGGTGAGCACAACGTCCGCGATTGGCTGTACTGCGAGGACCATTGCAGCGGCATCGACTGCGCGTTGCGCCACGGGGCGCCCGGCGAGGTCTACAACGTCGCGGGCGGCAACGAGCGCGAGAACATCGAGTTCACCCGCCGGATCCTCGAACTTACCGGGAGAGACGAGGGACTCATTCAACTCGTGCCCGACCGGCCCGGCCACGACAGGCGCTACGCCATCGACGCCTCGAAACTCGCGGCGCTCGGCTGGCGGCCGAAGATGGACTGGGACGAAGGCATCGCGCGCACCGTCCGATGGTACCAAGACAATGAGCGGTGGTGGCGCAGGATCAAGACGGGCGAATATCTCGAGTACTACAAGAGGCAATACGGCGACAAGAACCGCGCTGGATGATCGCCCCGATTGGGGCGTGTCAAGCGCGGCTCAGCCGTATGCGTCAGCCTCCCAAGCGAACGTGATGACGGACCTGGACAGGCAAGTATTGGGAATCCACGCCGTATGAATCTCTCCACGAAACTGTATCTGCTCTATCACATCCTGCGCTGGCGCCTGACCTGGGCCAAGCGAAACACGCACTACGTGTACCGGGTGCCCGGCAATCCGAAGTTCATGGGTTCCCGGGATGCCGTGAAGCTGATCCGCGACGGGGACGTGGTGGCCACGTCGGGCATGGCGGGCAATCAGCGGCTCGGGATCATGTATTGGGCGATTCGCGAGATGTTCGAGGAGACCGGGCGCCCGCGCAATCTGACGTTGATGTGCACGGGCGGGCAGGGGGCGCGTGGCAAGGTGCCCGGCAGCATGGAGGAGTTGGGCCGGGACGGGCTCAACACCCGCCTGATCACCGGCCACCAGGAGACCTTCAAGGCGCAGCTTCGATTGGCCGCCGAGGGCAAGCTCGAGATCCAATGCATTCCTCAGGGCATTCTCACTTTCCTGGTGGAAGCGCAGGGACGCGGCGAGGATTCCTTGCTCAGCCGGACCGGTATCGGCACCTTCATCGACCCGCGCGTCGGGCCAGGCTCGGCCGTGTTCGATCCTGACGCCGAGGCGCTGATCACGGTCGAGGGCGACCAGTTGCGCTATCGCGCACCGCGCATTAACGTGGCCATGTTCAGCGCCCCCGCGGCCGATCCCGAAGGCAACATCTATCTCGAGGGGAACAGCATTCTGGCCGAGACCTTCGAGGTGACTCGGGCCGCGCATGCCAATAACGGCTGCGTGATCGCCAACGTGGCGGCCGTCGTCGAGAAACAGGCCGCCAAGATCGGCGTGCCGGCCAAGGACGTAGACGCGATCGTGGTGGATCGGGATTGCGAACAAGCGGTATCCATCAAGCACCGCCGGGCTTGGCCGATGCTGACGACGCACAGCGACGTGCCGTTGAGGGAGGCCATCGAGCGCCTGCGCTTCCTCAATCACCTCCTCGGCGTCACGCCACGGCGAACGGAGGTGGACAACGTACTGGCACGATTGGCCGCGGTGACCTTTGCCGAGCACGCGAGGCGCGGCGGCCACGTCAACATCGGCGTTGGCCTGCCGGAGGAGGTCTGCCGGATGCTGTTCGAGGCCGGGCTGCTCGATGAAGTGACGGCCTTCACGGAGACGGGCGTGATCGGGGGGCTGCCGGCCCCCGGCATCTTCTTCGGCGCGGCCGTCTGCCCGGAGAAGATGATCCCGTCGTGCGACGTGTTTCGCCTGGTCTACGACAGCCTGGATGTGACGATTCTGGGCGTGGTCGAGGCCGACAGCGATGGGAATGTCAACGTGTCGAAGCGCGGCGAGGGCCCCATGAATTACGTCGGCCCCGGAGGGTTCATAGATATCACGACCGGCGCCCGCATGGTCCTTTTCGTGGCCGCATGGATGCCGCGGGCCAAGGTCCAGGTCCAGGGCGACCGGCTGGCCATACTCGAGCGCGGGGAATCGAAGTTCAAAGACCGGGTGGCGGAGATCACGTTCAGCGGTAAGCAGGCGGTGAAAGCCGGCAAGAAAGTGTTCTTTGCCACGACGGTCGGCCTGTTCGAGCTCACGGAACGTGGCATGGAACTGCGCCGGGTGATGCCCGGCATCGACATCCGCAAAGACATCCTCGAACTGACCTCAATGAGGGTGGTCTTGCCGGAGTCCGGCGACGTGCCCATGGTCGACCGGTCCATCGTGACGGGCGAGGATTTTCGACTCGCGTTCAGCGAGGCTTCAGCGTGACGGCCGACGGGCCGCGGGAGGGCGGCGATGTCCCATAGTCTGGAACCTTTTCCATGGCGGTTCTGTCCCGTCTGCGGGGGGCCGTTGACGCCGCGTGACGATGGGGAGAAACCTCGGCCCCATTGCGAAGCGTGCCGCCGGTTCTACTACCACAATCCGCTCCCGGCCGTGTGCTGCTTCATCAGCCAGGAAAACGGCCTGCTGCTGGCGCGGCGCGCCGTGGAACCGTGCCGGGGCGAGTGGTCCTTGCCGGGGGGCTTCGTGGAATTGGGCGAGAGCACGCAGGAGGCCGCGGTTCGCGAGATGCACGAGGAAACCGGACTGCGCATTCGTGGGCTGCGCCTCATCGGCGCGAGCACCCAGCAGAGCCGTCACTACGGCGCGGTCACCGTTCTGGGCTACGTGGTCGAGGCTTGGCAGGGCGCGCCGGAACCGGGCTCTGACGTCGCCGAGGTGCGGTTCTTCCCAAGAGAGCAACGCCCCGTGTTGCCGTTCACGACCCACCGCGAACTGGTGGCCCTTTTTGACGCGTTGGCGGGCGCCGCCTAGCCTAGCCCAGCGCTGGGTGCGCGCCCTACCTCCCGCCGCACAGTTTTAGACATGCATTCAGGTAGCCGTAGTTCTCGGCGGCGATGACCGCGCAGCGGCTCAGGTCGTACCGTGAGGCACCGATGATCTCGACGTTCACCGGGCCGTCGTATCCGTTCTCGACAAGGACCTTGCAGTAGCCCAGCAGGTCGACGTCGCCACGGCCGCACGACTGAAACTCCGGCGCACCCGGCGCGGGGCCCGGCCCCGGGCAATCCCTGATGTGGACATGGCGCACCCTCGAGAGGACCTGCCGCAAGGCGTCTTTCGGGACTTCCCCTGCTCGGTGGATGTGACTGGGGTCCATGTCGATGCCGAAGGCGGGCGACCCGATCCGGTCCATCACCTCGAGCGTCGTGGGTGTGTCGTGGATGGACGCGCCCACGTGGGCCTTGACACACAGCGTGACCCCCGCCTGCTCAGCGGTCTCGGTCAGCTTGGCCATGCGGTCGACACACTCGGTGAAATCATCGGGCAGGTCGCTCTTGCCGCTCGGGCCGATATTGATGATCGGGATCCCGATCTCGGCGGCCGCCTCGAAGGCCCTCAGAACGCGGTCTTCATCGAGCGGCCCGACCTCCATGGCCGTGATGGGCAGTTCCAGTTCCTCGACAAGGGCCTTGATGTCGCAGGCTTCCTCGCGCCAGTGGTCCAGATGCAGATGCTCGCCGAGGGGATCGCCAAAGGCGCCCTGCCCCTGCAAGGCCGAGATCTCGACCGCATCGTATCCGGCCCACTTCAGATGCGTCATTGCCGTACGGATATCCTCGCCGCCCAAGACGACCGTGTTTGCGCCGATCTTGATCATAGGTCCTCCTCTGCCCGTTTCCACCATGCCGCGGTCGCGGTCGGTCGATTACTCGGACCCGCCGCCCTCGCCGGCCTTGTGCTTGTTCACAATCCGCTTCTGCACACGCAACAGGTTGTATCCAGGCACCTCTTTCATGCCCTCGTCACAAGTGGCCAACGCTTCGTCGAATTGGCCAAGTTCGGTATAGCTGCGCGCCAGGAACAAATAGGCTTCGCCGAGCAGTTGCTCTTGAATGTTATCCAGTTTGTCCTGGCGCTGCGCCAGCCCGCGCTTCTCTTCTTGGGCCAGGTCCGTGGCCTTAACCAGGGCGTCCGCGGCCTTCTCGTAGTCCTTGAAGTAGTCGAAATGGATCCGCCCGAGTACCGACTCGATCTCGAAACTCCAGGGATTCTTGGCCGCGCCGGCGATCAGGAAATCGCGGCCCATCTCCGGCTGACGCGCGAAATCGGACATGAAGAAAGCCCCGTTAGTATACGCCTGCACATAGTGGGGATTGAACTTGACGAGGAGCTGATACCAGGGGATCAGTTCCTGCGGATCACTGTGCTGGGGATGACCCGCTCTCCACGGCTCGATGTTGCGATCGACGTCTCCGAGAAGGCCGCGCCAGTCCCTATCCTTGTCGGGCACCAGGGACGGGCCATCGTGGTGGGCGACCCCCGCGCCCATCCCAGTGAACTCTGCCGCCTGAATGCCCTGGGACTGCTCGCGCTGGCTGGGCATGCGGTAGATGATGCCGTTGTGGAGGTACTCGAGGGTCTTGAGCCACATCAGATCGCCGACCGACATCTGCAGTTGCCCCATCAGCGAAAGCGCTATCGACTCTTTGGCCGCTTGAAACTCGCCTGGCTTGTATCGGGCCTCGACGTAGAGCTGAGGCGCGAGCAGGTGGGCCAGCGGCGCCGCCGCGATCAGGCCTGCCAAGCAGGCCAGACACGTGATTCTGTTCATCGCTCGATGCCCTCCGCCTAGAGTGCCATGCGACGGAACCGCACACAGCCCACGGCAAAGAAGACCGCCGCATAGACAATTCCATACAGCGTCATCCCGGCGACTACCCACATGGGGATAGGGGGCCATCCATGGATCACTTTTTTCGACAGGTCGAATAACTCGAGGTGCGGCGCTATCCAGTACAGCGCTTCCGCCAACCTCAAGGAGAGCCCATCGAGTTCGTCGTGGATGTATAGGATACTGTGCGCAAATAGCTGCATGCCCATGCAGGCCAACAGCGAAATCGTCACGTTGGCGGCGTGGGTAAGGAACAGGGACAAGCACAACACGCCCGCTGCGATGAACCACATCGACAGCACGCGCAGGTACAGCGCCTGGTAAAACACGCCGCCTACCGGAATCCGAAAGACCAAGAGGAGCAGCCGTAACAGCACGAAGAACGCGATCACGACGGCGCAACTCATTACGCTCACGCCGAGGTACTTGCCGAAGTAGAAGCTCGTGCGGCTGATGGGCTTGCCCAGGGACGGATACAGCGTGCGGTTCTGGATCTCCGCGGGGAGCTGGCGCGCTGCCGCTACCACGCAAATGACGATCGAGAAGACGGTGGTTACGCTGAATCCCACATCCTTGACGAATTTCTCGAGTCCCTCGACGCCAAAGCGGCTGAACAGGCCCGCCCCGAGCACCATGGCCGCGCCGAGAATCAGCACGACGTAGGGGTCCTTCCTGCGGACCGACTCGAGCACCGTGACACGCGCGATGGTCGCCGGCTTGCGAATGTTCTTCCACATGGCTCACGTTACCTTATATACAGTTACGCAACGGCCGCGAGACGGGGACAGTCCCTGCTCGAAGACTCGCGAGGACAGTCCCCGTTTCGCTAACATGGCTTACGTTACCTTATGACCAATCGTATCCACGAAGTAGTCTTCCAAGGAACCCGAGTCCTGGAAGGTTTCAATGACCTCCAATCCGGACGCCAGGAGCTGCTTTCGCAACGCCTCCTGTGCCGACTCCGTATCCGTCACAAGGGTGACATACGGGGCGTGGACGCTGCGGACGCT
>Ga0272442_10005363_pt1 | contig 17146 bp, 10 predicted proteins | sample SSMForm2O_FD_200262 | JGI IMG/M metagenome (GOLD analysis project Ga0272442, IMG submission 200262) | Marine sediment archaeal communities from Little Sippewissett salt marsh, Falmouth, MA, United States - SSM-Form-2O | ecosystem: Environmental > Aquatic > Marine > Wetlands > Sediment ... | reverse complement strand
TTTGAATCGGGTTTCGATGAGAAGAGCTACGAATGACACCAGTGACACGAATTAACTACTGTGTCAGATTGTGTCAGAATTGGTGCGAATTGGAGGCATTTGTGGAATCGGTAACAAGACACCCAAAAGACTTAGATGCAGTGTCCATACGCCTTTTGGTTGATTTTTCAATGACTTAAGAAACTCTGAAAATGTATGAATTCTTGCTTGACATGCAAGAGGTCACTCACTTCAAATCCAGTATCGCCCACCATTGCAAATAAAGGGCTTGGGAGCAATCCCAAGCCTTTTATGTTTCTATTAATGCATTTATCCCCACCAAATCTATCGGATTTTGAGGGGGAAAAAGGCATAAAGATCCGTATCTCCGGCCGGCCTGTCAACCCGGAGCGCGCGGATTCAAGTCTCCTCGAGCCCCACCATTATTGTACTCAACGCTGAAAACAATAAGCGCCGGTTTGATTATAGAATATTTAACTGAAGAAGCCCTTGGAGCCGAAGGCCGGATTGCAGAAGCGAAACCTGACCTCTTATTTCACACCAAGCTGCGCCCAGGCGACCTCGTAGGGCGCAAGCTCCAGGCGCAGAGGGTTCGCCTCCAGAGCAGCAGCCGCTCCTGTGCGGAGCTCCTCGAGCCGGTTGGATGCTGCGTTGAGTTTCAGCAGACGGAAATTGCCTGGCTGCCCTGCGGCAAAGCGAAGGACGACCTCTTTTTTCGCCCCGGACCCTGAGAGCGGAAAATTCCAGAACACTACGTGCGTCGTTCCGCCCTGCTGTGCCGCGAATGCGTGGACCTCGCCGGTGATGCCGCTCACCTGGAGCCTCCGGCCCTGGATATGGCTCAGCATCTGGAAAACATAATAGGCCGGGCGGCGGTTGCCCTGCTTGTCGAACAGCCCGCTGTTTTGCACCTGCACGTTCCACCAGTCGGCCATGAACCGATAACCCTCGGGTGGCATCCAGGTGAAATCCTCCGGCTTCACGAAATGGTCGCGTATATGGTAGTAGGACGAAAGGCTCAGCCCCTCTTCGAGAAAGCCAAGCGTGCTTTCGAGCACGAACGCCGCCTGGAAGCCCGGTGTCTTCTCCTCGCCCAGAAGCTTGATGTTCCACTCATCGATCACAGTCTCCGTGGCGGCCAGCTTGGGATAGGGGGCCAGCTTCTGCTTGATCTCGCGAATGCTTTGACGAAGGCGAAGCGGGTCATTGCCGTACATGTGCCAGGAGAAAAAATCCAGCGGCGTTTCTCCCCGGCCGCAGAATTCGATAAGCGCGTCGCCGATCGGGCTTCCGTAGCTGGCCAGCGCCGGGCCGCCGACTTTCACTCCGGGATCCGCGCGCAGAACAGCGCGGACCGTGTGCGAGTAGTACCTGGTATAGTCGCGCGGCGAGAAACGGTAGGGGCAGCCGCCGGACTCGCCGATATCCACTTCGTTGCCGACCTCCCAGTATTCGATCCCGTAGCCCTTCTCCTGATTGCAGTGGCGAACCAACGCTTCTATCAGGGCCTCCCATTCAGCGTAGTCAGTTGGATGCACTATGTCCTGGTCTGTTTGCGGATACAGCACGCGCGGTTTGAAACAGAGACTCAACAGCGGCTTCGCGCCCGTAGCCAGGATGTTTTCGAGGCTTCGGTCGAGCGTGTCCCAGTGATAGCGGCCGCGTTCCGGGTAAAGGTCGAAAAATTCCTGCACAAAAAGACGTATGGTGCGCGGCTTGAGCCTGGCGACCTGGTCCAGATGTACATCGAACATCGGTTCATGCGAAAGCCCGCCCTGGCCGAGCGAATATCGGGTCAGGTCAATCTCGCCCGCCGGGTGCGCGGAATCGATTACCAGCTCGACCGGCGCCGCCGCAACGGCTGCCGGGAGCAGGAACACGCCAAGGGCCACGGCGCACAAGGCACTGATAATGCAGCGGGAAATTTTCATGTTCCATCCGGGGATTGCGCCTGATTATCTGCCGAAACGATAATACAGCTTGTGCTGGGAGCTCTTTGGTATCGACCCGGCGCCAGTCTCACCCGAGGCTCCGCGCACCGTCCTGCTCTGTGATGTCAAACGATATATTGTTGAATTTTTAAATACAAGGAAAAACCCTGTCCCCGGCAAAGCAAGGCGCAATGGCGCCTGTTCCGGTCCGAAACGTCAGGTTATTATCTGGTGGTAAAAGAAAACACCTCGCTCCAGTCACTCCAGTTGCCGTTTTCATCCTCTGCCTTCACCCGCCAGTAATAGGTCGTGCCGCGGTTGATCCAGCCTTCCGGAACTGAGAAAACGCAGTTTCCGCGCACGTCCCTGTCGAATGTCTGATTCAGCGGCCAGGCGCAGTCCGGCCTCAGGCTGAGCTTCAGCTTTCCATCAGACATTCCAACCTCACTTGATAAAATTAACGGTTGCCGTTAAATTTTTACCTGCCGCCGGAAATAATACCGCCGAGTACGCGAGGATTCAAGATTAGTGGCCTTTTCTGACTGGTGTCGAGACAAGGCTTGAGCTGTCTCAGAACAAATTGTACCATTGCCGGTGATGTTTTTACCCGCGCTTGAGTAATACCGGAAGAAAATGACTGTGGATCAAGCTCACAAGAGTTGAGAAAGGAAAAGACCATGGGACCCATTCGAGTAGCGAGCTTTTGCCTGGCAGCCTTCGTTTTCGTCAACTTTACAGGATGTGAAAAGAGACCGGCCCCCGGACTCGAACTATATCCCACCTTTTCGGCGATAGGGCTCGAGATCAATTATCCTGCGGGCTCTGCGGTGGACACGGCCGCCTCATTCAGGTGGCGCAAGGCAGGCGAAAGGCAGTGGCGCAATGGCGTGGACCTTACTGTAAGTACTGAGCAGCGCCTGGCCTGGGGCAGTATCTGGCCCCTGGAGCAGGGTACGGAGGTCGAGGTGCAGGTGGATTTCAGCAATTCCGCCGGCTACAAACCGCTGGCCCGGGCTGTCCGGACCAGGGAAATGGTTCTCGCACCCCAGGGTGGCCGGACTTTTTATGTCTCGCCCTCCGGCAGCGATGATGCTCCCGGCAGCCGCGAAAAACCGTTCAGGACCCTGGCCCACGCCTCTTCTACCGCCGGGCCCGGTGATATTGTACTGGCCCTGGAAGGCACCTACCACGAGGGCAATCTGTTTGCAGCTCTGCAGGGCAGCTGCGAAAAACCGGTCGTGTTCGCCGCCGCAGAGGGTGAAAAACCCGTGCTGGACGGTTCTGTAGAGATCGCGAAAGGCAGCGGCGGATGGGAAAAAGTGGCTGACGGCATATATGCGCTGGATTTCACCCCGCCGACCGGCTATGCCGGCTACGTGGCCCAGGATGAGCTGCGGATGTTCTGGAGCAAAACACTGCAGAACCTGATGCAGGGATTCCTGGAGAAAAAGGAGAGGCGCGAGACCGTGAAACTGCCGCTGGAGCGCAGCTGGTTTTTCGATAAGGAGAATTCACGGCTTTACGTGCGCCCGGGCGACGGGCTTCATCCGGCCGAACACTGCTATAAGATTGCAGTGCAAGAGTACGCGGCCCTGCTTTCCGGCTCCAGGAATGTCGTGGTGCGCGGCTTCGAGATGCGCTATTACGGCGAGAGCGCGGTGCACCTCGAAAAGGGCGCTCAGGGATGTGTCATATACGGAAACCTGATCCACCACGCCCAGTGCGGAGTAACTTTCACCGACAGCCTTACCTGCGACAACGCAGTCTGGCACAACGAGATATACGAAAAGGGACTGCTGGATTACACCTGGAGTACGATCAAGGCCAGCGAATACGGCCGCCAGGGAATAGACGGCGCCGCGGGACGGGGCAATTCATTCTGCTACAACGAGATTCACGGTTATTTCGACGCAGTGGCTCCTGCGTTCTGGGCGAACTGGGGCAGGTTCCATTTCAACCGTGATATGGATATCATGTACAACCTGATGTACAATATCGGGGACGACGCTGTTGAAGTAGAGGGCGGCGGTGTGAACGTGCGCGTGCACGCCAATACCATGCGCAACGTGTTCAGCGCGATCTCGCTTGCGCCTATCGAGAACGGACCGATCTATGTCACCCGCAACGACGCATCCTACCTGATGTTAATGTTCAAGCTTAATGTGGGCGGCTGCAAATCGCTGGGCTGGACCTACTGCTACCACAACTCCGGCTACTCCCTGACCTGGGGCGACCAGTACGGCGGCACGGCTGTCAGTTTCCCCTCGGCAGGAAGCATTCCGATCGACCACAAGGTGTTCAAGAACAATATCTTCCTCTGCGACGGCATGGGCCTGCGCTATGCCAACGAACGCTACGAGATAGACTACAACTGTTATAGCAGCGTGCCCGGCCAGGAGCCTGTCGTTTTCCTCTGGGAAGTGGAATCCGGCGGTAAATGGAAAGGTTCGCGCTACGACTCTCTGGAGCGGTTCAGCGCCGCTACGGGCCGTGAAACTCACGGGCTGGTGGCCGATCCCGGCTTCATAGCCACGGACGGCCTGGGAGCTGAAGAGAGGTTATTCTACGGAGACGTCCCATTCAACCATTATCCGCAGCTTGATAATATCAACAGCGGCGACCTGCACCTGAGCTCCGGCAGCCCCTGTATCGACGGGGGTGTTGTGCTCCGCGGAATCAACGAAGATTTCCGGGGAGACAAACCGGATATAGGCGCTTTCGAGTCAGGCGGTGAGTAACGGGCCTTTTTCTCTTCAATAGATCGCGATGAATCAGATCCAGTTCGGGCTGGACATCCGGGGCCGGTCACTCAGGCTTTATGGTGAACTCCCAGGGTGTTTTCAGCTCGCTCCGGAAGATCAGTGTTCCTGCGCTGGTGGTCGTCAGCTGCATTTCCCGGCCTACCGCACCCACACTGTAAGTGCGCTCCGGTGACAAGCCCACGACCACGTGCTTGCGCGCGCTGCCGCCCCCGGTGGTGAAACTGTATTCCGCCCCCTCCCCGCTGTCTTCGCAGAAAAGCACCGTGGCCGCCGGCGTCTCCACTCCGCTCAGGCCTTGCCCGGTAACCAGCGAGGCATCGGTGATATAGGCCACCGGTGGGCTGGAAAACACCTCCATCGCGTGCAGGAACTCCACCGCTCCGGCCTCGCCCGCCGAGCTCACTTCAACCCGCCAGGCGCCGGCTTCCGCATCTCCCCCTTTTTCCGTGGCGTAGTTAACGTCCCCTACCAGGAACTCGGCCCCCGACCCGCCGACCAGCCCGGGCATTGTTCCCTGAGGCAGCAGCGTGGCGCTCATCAGCACACCGCCGCTGTTCCTGCCGCCGGTGCGGGATATCTTCACCACGTTGGCGAAGCGTTCCGGTCGCTCCATCGTGTGCAGCATCCAGACTTTCTCGTGGCCCGGCACGGCTGACTTCACCCTGTCGCGGACTGCAATCGAGGCTTTAAGCGGCTCCTCCCCGCCCAGCACCACCACGAACGTGCGCTCCACCAGCTCCGCCTTCTGCCCATAGCCCCGTGTGGCGTCTCCGGTGACCACTGCATAGCCGTTTTGTTCATCCGCCACATGGCTCACTACCCGTGCAATACGAAACTGCGGCTGCGTGATTCCCTCCAGACCGCCGGGGTTGGCCCCTTCGCCGGGATAGAACTGGCCGCCGTCGGCCTGCACCGGTTTATCGCGGTAAACCGTGCGCTCTGACGGGTCACGGATAAGCAGCGAGTTGTGGGCCACGGTGCGCTGAAAATAGTTGAGCCAGTGGTCGCTGTCGTAGCCGCTGCCTTCTCCCTCGTAAAGCCCGGAGTCCAAAGCCAGGGCCCCGCGGCAATAGATCTGGAAGCTCAGCCGGTCGAGATGGTCGTGGTTCTTGGCGAACAAAGGCGTTACCTTGAACATGCCCACCAAGTCGTCCTTATCCCAACCACTGCGAAACAGTAACATGCCCACCGGCCCACCCAGCCAGCGCAGCCTGGGCAGGCTCTCGGGACCTTTTGCCTGAAGGGACGCATCGCGGCGTATCACATCCTCCACAGCGGTCCACACCTTGCCCACGTCACGCAGCTTCATGTATTCGCCCAGCAGGTAGGGATCGGCGTACTGCACGGCAGCGTAAAGGAGCATCTGGGTCAGCCAGGGATGTGTCCAGCTGTCTCTTGTCGTACCGGCAGGAGGTTCGCTTACCCAGCCGTTCTGGTTCATGTCATCCAGCCAGTCATCCCCGTTGCGCAGAAGCTGGCCGTCGGGCCGACGGGTGTAGATCCAGTAGTAGCCCGGCTCGCGGTAGAAGGGAAAGCGCTCGAAAAGGTTTACCCCGGTCCCCTTGTAAAGCTGCATCAGCAAGCGGATGTCGCCGTTGAAATGGGTTACACCATAACTGTTACCCTGGCTCGATGCACCGTAGCGGTAAAAAACATTCTTGGCCGCAAGCTGGGTCCGGACGACTTTCAGTGCGCGCTCCCAGATAGCGGGGTCCTGATCGTAAAAGGCAATCCCGGCAGGCAGATGGGCATCCGCCAGGTGATTGACCAGGTGACCGGCATGAGGCCCTTGGCGCTCGAGGTTTTTCCCGCCGGCCTGCTCAAGCTGCCACTTCACTCCCTCACACAATCTCTCCCGCTCATCACCGGTGAATTCCGCATAACACCAGTCATATACCACCGCTTCCGGCCAGACCCGGTAGGCGTTTGGCAGGTCGGCACCGGGGCGGTCCCTGTTTGCAGAAAGCTCAAGGGCCGCATCCACTGCCAGCCGGGCGTAGTGCCTCTCTCCTGTCACCTGGTAGCAGAAAGCGCCGGCCAGCATTCGCTCTGTCAGGCGGGTTGACTTGCAGGCCGCCAGGATGTTCTTCCATTCTTCCCGGTGTGTGGTCCTGGTTCTCTCCCTGATCTGGTCCAGATCGCCGGGCCGAAGGTAGAGCCGGGGACGGTCAGGGTGCAGCGGGAACTCGCCGGATACCGGCTGGAGATCCGAAAACCATTCTCTGTCAGGGTAATTCCCAGGCTCATTCAATGCTTTCCGATCAATGTTTTCCGGTTCCCGGGAACAGGATTGAAACAGAATCAATGCCACTATTAACATAATTTTTTTCATAATGCCGCCTCAAATGATATGAGTTAACTATCGCGAGCTAAAACCGGATAAAAGCCGACTATTCCGCTCTATCGTTTTGAATCCTGATCTAACTCGTACCGACAGGTGATTTAACCGCGTCTGGATAATCTACTTTCCCCTGGTGAACAGCATAATACTTTCTCTGCAACACCGCCTGATATGGGATCATTGCTGTAATTGAAGTATTCCGGCAAGGTTCCCTCCCAGCACCTGGTCTACCTGCTCATCCGTCAGTTTCGTAGTCCTGAAAGGGGTCGGCAGCTGCAGGATTTCTATCTTGGCCTTCTCGATCAAAGGATTGAACCAGAAACCGTCAGAGCCAAAGACTACCTTGTCCGTTCCAGCCATTTCGAACTGCTGGCCGAACCTGTAATAATCCGCGCCTGAGGTGTCCAGAAAAACGTTCGCCCTGTTTCTTGCCAGCACACAGAATTTTTTCATCTCATCCTGGTTTTTGTAGGGCCCCATATGGGCCAGAAGCCAGGTTACCTCCGGGAATTCCTCAGTGATACTATCTACCATATCAAAGTCCGCAAGGTGGATTAAAATTACCCTGATACCGCAGTCAGAGGCTTTTCTTACCAGGACCCTGGTTCTATCTCCTAAATCCGGACCACGGCTCACCTCGCCCTGATGAACTTTGATTCCCTTCCACTGAAGTTTTCCGATGCGCTCGATCTCTTCTTTCCAGTCAGCATCCTGGGTTCTTACATGGCCGAACGGAATGAAACGATCCGGGTATTTTTCACATGCTGCGAGCGTCCTGTCGTTCGATTCGCGCGAGGGAGTCCAGACGGTGAACACGACTCCCTTATCAACTCCCGCATAATCGAAATGCTCGATAATTTCGTCGATCAGTCCTTCCCAGTAGGTCCCGTAGGCTTCCAGGTGCATGTGGCAATCGATAACCACTCCCCTGCGGGAAGAATTTCCGGCGGAAAGAGGAATACCGGAAGCTGCAAGCATACCAGCGGCCCCTAAGGAACCGCTGCTTAAAAACCGGCGTCTGGAAAGTCTTCGATTTTTGTGGGCCATCGGTTTGCTCCCTGGAATACTTTTTAAAGTGGCAGTCGTGCCTGCAAAGGCAAGCCCCAAAGAGGAGAATGATATCCGGACGCGCCGGGATATCCCGGCCTGAACCGGGTCAATTCGAGTCGCTACAGACACGGTAATATTAATCGAAACGGAATTCAAGTTCGAAAAAGAAAGCGAACGCGCGGATCGGGCATTTTGGGGAGAAACACTCCTTTTTAATTAATAATCCCCTAGGATTTTTCCGGAAACCGTTTTATTTGTTTGTAATTCACGGCCTCTCCCGGCTATTTTATATTTAAGACTCCTTAGCGAGTGAAAACGATGCCAGCGGCCTCATGTTCTCTCAGACTCATGCAGGCTGATCTCGCGGCATGTCGAATCATGATTCTCACCCTGGTTATTTATCCGTGGTCTTTCGGAAATTCATTCTGACAAGGGGAGACTGAATAATGTACAGAATCCTGATTTTGATCTTCTTCTTCTCCGGTGCGGCGCATGCGGCGCAGTGGAAACTCGTATGGTCGGATGAGTTCGATTACCAAGGGCTGCCGGACAGCACGCGCTGGAATTACGAAGAGGGGTTCGTCCGCAACCGGGAACTTCAATATTACACCAGGGCCCGCAGCCGCAACGCTTTTGCTGAAAAGGGAATGCTGGTTTTGGAGGCGCGCAGGGAAAGATTCAAAAACCCTCTCTACGATCCCGCCGGGAAAAACGATTGGCGCAAGGAGAACGAATACGCCGAATATACCTCAGCGAGCCTGACCACCCAGCATCGGGCAAGCTGGAAGTACGGCCGCATCGAGGTGCGGGCCAAGTTGCCCACCGGCCGGGGAATGTGGCCTGCTATCTGGATGCTCGGCAGCAATATCGGTGAGGTCGGCTGGCCCCAGTGCGGGGAAATCGACATCATGGAAAACGTGGGATACAATCCCGACACGGTCTATGGCACCGTGCATACGGGGAAATACAACCATGTGCTGAAAACCCAGAAAGGCTCCCGGATCGGCGTTGCGCAGCCCTACGTGGATTTCCACGTCTATGCAGTCGAGTGGGATTCTCATAAAATGGATTTCTTTGTGGATGACACGAAATATTTCACTTTCCGAAATGATGGGACCGGGGAGGCGGCCTGGCCTTTCGACCGGGACCACTACCTGATACTCAATATTGCTGTCGGGGGGGCCTGGGGAGGATCGGAGGGTATCGACAGTGACATATTCCCTCAGCGCATGTATGTGGACTATGTGCGGATTTATCAACAACAATAAAACATGAGCGAAAACAGCCTGTAACAGAGCTGACAGAACACATTATCCGGACTTGAAACCGGGATTGCCGATAAAAACCACATTCGATCTTACCACGGCCATTTTCATCCGGCAGGCGAGCCCCGCCTGGCGGTTTCGCAACCATTTGCGGTAGCCGTCCACACACTGGGCGGCGATAAAGTCGTAGCCGGGAGTGAAGAGGATTGCCGGACGAACGATTCGCCGGCGAACCGCCGCCAGGCTGATACCTATGGATCGAGTGCGGCCTAATGCAAATGAAACCCGGGAAAACTCTTTTCGAAATAATATAAACTCCTGCCGGAGGAACACTTTGATGAATGCCGGAGATTTCAGGTCTTTCAGGCGCTTTATTGCTCTTTTTACGATCGTGTCGTCAGCCTCATTATTGATCTTCTTTTCCGCTTGCTCCGAAGTTGATCGGAAAGAGAGTAACAGGGCAGATCAGCAGACGCCCTCGGAAAAGTGGCGTGTCCTCGGTCCCGGGGGCGGAGGGGCGATGTTCCTTCCCACAGTCAACCCGGAAAACCCACAGAACGTTTTCCTTCGCTGCGACATGACCGGCGCGTATGTTACACATGACGGGGGGGATTCCTGGCGCATGTTCCACCTGCGGACTGTCGTCCGGGATTTCGAATTCGATCCGCTCAATCCCAGCACGATTTACGCATCCAACACAGGCCTCTACCGCTCGGATAACAGCGGCGCAAGCTGGGAACTGATCTACCCCGAGCCCGGCAGTATCGTGGCGGAACGCATGGTCGGCGACCACGCCGAGCAGTTTTTCGTTACCGGCCGTGGAGAGATGCGGGGGGAAATAGTCAAGGTGCGGGTTGATCCTGCAGACGGCAGTCACATCTACCTGGGACTTACACCGCCATATGAAAGCACTGCGGCGCAGGGAAAACGCACCACCGGCAGCGGTGCGCCGGTGCTGGTTACAACCGACCGGGGGAAGAGCTGGCGGGAGCTGGCTCGGGTGAACGGAATCGCTGTGCTGGCTATTGTTCCCGGCTGCTGGGACGGCTATTCGGATGAGCTTACTGTAGTGACCGACCGTGCTGTGGCTCGAATAGTCGAATCCACCGGTGCTGTAACTGAATATCCGCTTCCCGGCGTCCGGGCGGCCCATGCCGATGCTGGCAACACCGGGGAAGGAAGCGTTATCTTCATAATGACAAGCTCTTCCTCACAGTCGACATACCTGCCCTCAGGAGACGAGATCTACCGCTCCAGCGACCGCGGCAGGAGTTGGCAGCCCGTGATGGAGGGCCTGCTGGACGATGCCCAGCTCTCCGGGAAGACGCCTGTGTTTTCCACCATAGCCGTGTGCGAATCCCGTCCAGAAGTGGCTTACCTTTCCTGCAACCGCTACTACAGCGGCCCGGAAGGGAAAAGGCAATTCGGAATTTTCAAGACCACAAGCAGCGGGGATAGCTGGCAGTGGGTCTTCCGGGCAGACAACGATGGCATGATCAGCCGCAATTACGACGGGGGCTGGCTGATGGAAGAATACGGGCCGGAGTGGGGGGAAAACCCGTTCTCGATCGGGGTCAGCCCGCAGAACCCCGATATCTGCTACGCGAGTGATTTCGGCTGCACCTACCGTACGGTCAACGGCGGGAAGAGCTGGGAACAGGTCTATACAAAAAAGCAGCCAGATGGCACCTGGACAAGCCGCGGGCTGGATGTCACTGTCTGTTACGGCGTACAGTTTGACCCCTTCGACAAGGACCATCTCTTCGCCAACTATACCGATATCGGCGCCCTGCAGAGTTTCAACGGGGGCCGCTCCTGGGAGCACGCTACCAGGGGTATCCCGCACGCCTGGATCAACGGCTGTTATTGGACAGTCTTCGACCCACAGGTCAAAGGGAGGGCGTGGTCGGTATGGTCCTCCGCCCACGACCTGCCCCGGCCCAAGATGTTCCGCAGCGGTAATTTCGACCGCTACGTGGGCGGGGCCGCCATTTCCGGGGACGGCTGCCGCAGTTGGGAAGTAAGTTCTTCCGGTCTTCCCGAAAACTGTGTCTCAACCCATATCGTGCTCGACGAAAACAGCCCTGTCGATCATCGCACGCTCTATCTTTGCGGGTTCGGCAAGGGCGTTTTCAAATCCGGCGACGGAGGTGCAAGCTGGCGAAAGTGCGGGGATATTCCCGGACCGAACAAAAACGCCTGGCAACTGGCCCTGCTGCCGGGCGGCAGGCTGATCCTGCTTGTGGCCCGGGGGCTGGAAAACCGCCAGGCCGTGGACGGCGGGGTTTACAGCAGCACTGATGGCGGCGAAACCTGGGAGCCGGTCGATCTGCCGCCTGGAGTAAACGCCCCGAACCACCTGGCCGTGGACCCGGCGAATCCGAACAGGATGTTCCTGGCCCTCTGGCCACGCACGGAGAACGGCCGTGAGGTCTGCGGCGGACTGCTGCTGAGCGAAGACGGCGGCGCTGGCTGGCAGCGGGTTTTCCGGGAGGATGCCCACGTTTTCTCCGTTGCTGTCGATCCCGTGGATACTTACCGGGTGTATATCAACACTTTCGACAGCGCGGCGTTCGCCAGCACGGACGGAGGCTACAACTGGAAAAAAATCCGGGGCTACAATTTCAAATGGGGTCACCGGGTGATAGCCGACATCCACAACCCGGGTATGATTTACCTGACCGCTTTCGGAGGGGGTTTATTCCACGGCCCGGCCACCGGAGACCCGGAGGCGGTTTTCGACATTGTCAATTTTTCGCAGGACTGGCGCTGGAAAGATTGAGCCCCTGTCTTCCCTTTTTTACCGGCAGCAGGCTTAACGCCACCTCCTCCGTAACCGCCTGTTCAGCAAGCAGAGAGCGCTCTAGAGCCAGGAAAGTCTCCATCGCTTCGGAGCAGAGAGCAAGGTTCGGTATCTGCAACAGAACAAAGCCATCACAGGCGCGCACAGGCTACTCGAAAGTCACTGCCACAGCTTGGTATGCATCCACCCGGGGGATTAAAATCTCAAGCGTCTCTCCCAGGTTTCGCTGCTGGTAGCTGCACTTGACCAGAGTCTCGACTTTGCCGGGAGTCTTGCCCCGGGGGATCCTGATCGACAAACGGACATTTTCAACCGGCGCGAGGTAATATTCACTGGCCCAGTTGCGCTCCAGCTTGTTGCCGGTCCAGTTGGCCAGATGCAGGACCCGCGTATTTTCCCTGAAAGCCATGTTGGCTATCAGGCATTCGGGAGCCTCCACGGAGTACGGCGCTTTTTCCGCACTGACAAGCTCGACAACGGATTTAATAAAGTCCGCCAACTCCTTCATATTGTTTCCGATATACAGGCTCTCAAGCGAGGACGCCAGGTATGCCACTCTCCCCTTTCCATGCCGGGAGAGGACCACACCCGGCAGGATCGGAACGCTCCCCTCTCCCATCACGATATCCGCAAGCACCTCTGAGCCGTCAAGCGCTTTTACAGGTTCATAGTACCAGAGAGGCACCAGTTGACCACTCCAGGCTTTGAGGGGGGCGCCTGCCCCGGCACGGGCTTTCAGGTACAGGTCGTTAGGCCCCCCGACCATCGTCCAGTAGTTGTCGATCATATCTTTCAAGGTACCCTCAGGCTCGAGGGGCCGGGTGCTGATAAGCTCCTCAAGGGCAAAACGCTCCCGCCGCTTTCCATTCTCATCATAAAGCGAGGTTGCGTAGCTGACTATCAGGCCGCCGCCCTGCTCGACGAACCGCCGGATATTTTCGATTCGCCGGGGCGAAAGATATGGGATGTCCGCCAGATAGAGAACCTTATATTGCATCAGCCGTTCCGGCTCATCCAGCAGGCTCTCCAGCACGGAGCTGACCTGCAGATGACGGTAAAGACAGGCGGCAAAGGCCCCCAGAGTCGAGGAGCGCACGTCCGCCTCCCACCACCAGCCCCGCCGTGCATGTCCCGGCGGGTTCTGGAAACCGTAAACCACGGCAATGTAGGGATAATTGGTAAATCCCCGGAAATATTCCCTGCCCGCATCCAGGATGCTGAAAGGATAGGAGACCATCTCGCGCTTGTCTGGCTGAATCACGAAGGCATAAGGCTGGGAGATAATCGGGCCGCCGCCGAAAATCGCAGTGGTGAAAATCTCCTGCTGATAGTCGAGGCCGTTGTGTACGACCCTGGGCCAGTTGTCGTAGGAGCCGATATAGGGCCAGATAGCAAGCCCGGCTGCACGGGCCAGGCTCACTCCCTCCGCACGTTCGAGCATTGAATGCCCGCGCTCGTAGAGAAAAGCGTCCATGTTTTCGATCACCCTGGGGTCTTCCGTGGTGATCTTGGCCGGATCGTTGATATTGTAAATCATCGGTATGTCTTTGTAGGATTTTACAATACGCCGTACCTCCTCCAGTATTCCCATCAACTCGTTCTGATACCACTCGTGGTAGCGCTCGATAACGGCAGACTCCTCGGCCGTGTACTGCTGCCTGCGCTCCCTGTAAGGAATCTCCAGACCTGTCGCCTTGCGGAATCCGCTGCGGCAGCCGGGACAATAACAGGTGCCGGGCCTGGGATAAAAGTAGAAAGATTTCCACGTGTCGAAATAGATGCCGTCGATCTCGTAGTCCCTCACGACATGCTCGATCATCTCGAGGTAGGCCTGCCTGTACGGCGTATTCCAGCAGACAGTCCCGTGGTCCTCCCCGGCATACATGTGCGAGCGATCCGGCCCGCCGCCGGGAGAAGACAGGTGGGCGTATTCCGGGTAATCCTCCGTGATCATCGACCAGGCCAGCCTGTGCCCTGTGGAGATGTAAGGGACGACCCTGATATTTCTGGGTTTGCAGGCAGCGATCATCTCGGCCAGAAGGTCCCGCTCGCCCTGGTCCGGGTGGGTGGAAAAACGCACACCCTGGATCGTTGCATATTTACCCATGGTACCCATGCGTACTGTATTGACATGCATTTCTTCCATGGTACGCGCTATCGCCTGGGCATCGAACTCGAGCCCGGGGGCAAAAGGATACTGATAAGCGTCGATAAGGAAAATACGGGCCGTCTCAATCCACTCATGCCCGCCGGCCGCTGGCAGATTGCCGCACGGTGCACAGCACATCGCAATGAGAATAAAACACGCCTGAAGAATGGTTTTCATATCCTGTCCTTGGCTTGCGATAGTTTCAACCCCGCCCCAGGCGATTATCACTGAACCTGAGGAAGAACACCCGATGTCAATTACAGACAATGTATAGTTGAATACCCCGAAAACGGAGCGCTTTTTTATTTCAGGCACCCGGACGAAACGGCAGCCGGTCATTTATGGGGCGGCGCCAGGTAATCCTGCACGTCCAGCCAGTGCTCGCGCATTATCCGGGTTTTTTTCCTGAGTTGATCTATCAGGTCCGGCCCCGGCAGGAAAGTGTCCTCATAGCGCGGTTCTTTCGCTTTAGCCACAAGCTCCAGGCCGCCGCGCTCCAACAGGGCGATAAGCTCATTGGTGTTGTCGAACTCGTCCCGCATGATCTCGTTCCATTCCAGGTTACCTTCGTCTCCATCCCATGTATCGACTTTTTCAGGGATGCGGGGTTCGCCTGCCAGGATCTCCGCGTTTCGGTCTCGGATCAGTTGCGCATGGTAGAAGTTATGGATCGAGCGCACCTCGCTGACCCACATCCTCAAAGAGAGAGCGACTTTCCCGAGCCATTCCCCTTCCGGCGCGCTCTCAAGACCCTCCAGCAGCTCAGCCGCACCGATAGCCTCGCCGAGGGCCCGGCTCAAGCCGCCGGAGTTCCAGTGCGGGGTGCCGAACATGCGGCCGCCGTGAAAATCGATATAGTCCATCCGACCTTCGTTTTCGCTCGGGTTGAAAACATAAGGCAGGAAATAAGCTTCCTCCTCAGGTGTCAGAAGCTCCGGCTTGATCACCAGAGGACGTGTCAGGTGGCGCATCGAAACGCCGCAATACAGGTTGCTGTATCCCGCGTATCCCGGGGTCACGCCATTTTTCAGCTCGAACGCCTTATGCATCCTGTAGAAAGCTTCGAAGACCTTCCCACTGTTTCCTTCACCACCCCAGCGGGCGGCAAATTCCTTGAGTTTCTCCAGCCGGCCGCTCAGATCGCCGGTGGGCTTTTTGATGCAATCCTCAACAAGGTCGAGGAACCTACTCACAGTCTCCGGCGGCTGTTGGGTCCGGGCATACCAGGGAGTCCAATTGACAATGAGGGTTTTTGTGCCGGGCTTATGATAACGCTCCATTGCGGCAATGACCGTCATCGGGTCAAAAAGGCCCAGAAAAGGATAAGTCTGGTTGATCAGGGTGCCGACTTGCATGATAGAGGAATCGTACCGGGAGAGATAAGTGTCCGGCGGCAGCAACGGCCTGACCACCTCCAGTTCGTTCCGCCAGAAATTCACGTTACTCCAGAACAGCACGACATCCCCTCCGCCGTTGACTGCTCCACGGTGTACTGTAAGGCTCAGGTCCCGCACCCTCTCGCCGGCGTTGATATGACTGCAGTGACGGGGCCCGTTGGGACCGGGATATTGCGCGGCTGCCCAGCAGATACCTGCACCTGCGTCATTGGTCCCGGTAATCACTGTCCTCAGCCCGGCAACGTTGCGCTTGAGTTCCGCCATCATCCACTCTATCATCTCCCGGGTTTCCGGCAGATCGACACACATGGAAAAGGCCTCTTTTCTGCTGCGGCGGGGATGATCGACCCGGGGACCGCGCAAACCCGGGTTCTGCTGAAAAAACGCCTCCGGCAGGAAATGCGAGTTCTTCGCCTTGATTACCGCCCCCAGGCCGAGCTTTCTCACCACGGCCGCCTTGGCCAGCAGAAGTTTGCGGTTTTTTTCCACCCACTCTGCCGGTATGTGCGGGGCAATTTTCGGATGGGGGTAGAATTTCCAGGGAGCGGGAACGTAACAGGCGTACTCATGCCAGGGACTTCCTCCCTCAGGTATCTCGTACCAGCTTTTATCCGCCAGGGCGCTGATCTCCACCTGCACCTGCCCGTAAGATTTGAGCCGCTCGGCAAGCTCCGCATAGGGCAGGAATTCTTCCAGATTGTGGCTGGCATTACGGACGATAATCGTTTTCCCGGCGGCCCGCATTGACTGAGGAAAAACACCGGCAGTGCCTGAAAGCAGCAACAGCAGCAACTGCATCATTCTTATGATTCGAAAACATCGGCTGCACGCAGAGGAAAGTTGAAAACCGGCTGTCGGATCGCTCATCTGAAAATTCCTCCTTAATTCTTCAGAATTGAAAAAATGAAATAATCGGGAATGTCAGTGTTTAAATGCCATAGTCTTGAAGATATTGTCAATATATTGAAGTTAAAGTATTTTTGAAAGATATCGGCAATGGCCAGGATTGTCGCATACCGGAGCTGGGGCATTGAATAATCTATCGAACCTGCAATTGCCGCTTTCGCCAGACATATTCCCACAGTGCCGTATTCATTGAACTTGAAGCAGACCCGGAATTGGAGGAAATATGAATAACATCCGGAGACGGCAGTTTGTTACAAAGACTATCGGTCTGGGCGCGCTCTTTACCAGCTCTTCGCTGATAGGAACTTCTGCGGCCGGGGATACAGCCGGCGGAAATCCTGGCCCTGATCGTGCGCGAAAGCATCCGTGAGGCCTCAGCCATGGGCACCGGGATGGTGGTGCTGTTAAGCGGCCATGCGGCGGGAAACCATGTTTCCGCTCTGCAAAGAGTTGCCAAAGAAGTTGCTGCGGACACCGGTTTGAAGGTATATTTCCGCGGCGCCTGGGAAAAAGAGCCGCTCTATCCCGAAAAGGACGGGCAT
>Ga0272442_10005361_pt1 | contig 17154 bp, 18 predicted proteins | sample SSMForm2O_FD_200262 | JGI IMG/M metagenome (GOLD analysis project Ga0272442, IMG submission 200262) | Marine sediment archaeal communities from Little Sippewissett salt marsh, Falmouth, MA, United States - SSM-Form-2O | ecosystem: Environmental > Aquatic > Marine > Wetlands > Sediment ... | reverse complement strand
AGAGAACCGCATGCAGGATTTGAGCTGTTTGTTGTGAACCATCTGGTTCTGCGGGGCGGATTTTTTTACGTGCGTGAGCACGGCATTGAGAATTATTCAGCCGGTCTCAGTATTTTTAACTGGAACACAATGTTTTCAAACGGCCGCTCATTTACACATCCTCAGTTTTTACTGGACCTTGCGGTGGTTGTGCAGAGGCAGGATTCAATAGTAGATTATTGGTATCTGGCAACCTGTACCTTAAGAATATAGTAAATTATATGGAACTTTAAGAAAAGATGACAGTTTCATACCTGAGAAAGATGTGGTTTTTTTTTATTTGTCTGTGTGTATCTGCTTTTTGCACAGCGGCTCAAACAGATATAAAGACAAATCTGGAAATTGTCGATTCGTTAGCAAGTTCAATGATAACGGCTATACCAGAGGCAGACACGTTGCATGTCATTCTGGAAGACAGCAGTCAGGCCGGATTTTTTATTCACCACTGCATAATCGGTGACCTTGCGAAACGCAGAAGCATAATACTGACAGACAGAAACACCGATTCCCGGTCATCTGTGAGGCTGTCCATTGTCACGCTTAACATTACCTACAGAAAGCTGCGGAAAAAGATTCTGCCAAGACAGTCAGTACGGAGAAATGTTGAGCTGGTCCTGAATCTGGGAGTAGAAAAAGGGAGTGAAATTGTATCTGATTCTTTATACACCGCTTCTTTTTGTGATACAATAAGTGTTGTATCGGTTCCGTATGTTGACCAGCAGGGAAGAATTCTTGGTAAGGGTGGTTTTATACATAACAATGGTAGATTCCGATGGCTTGAACCGATACTGGCATTGCTGGTTGTTTCAGGCATAGGGTCTCTTTTTTATTGGGTTCGAAGCAATTAACATCCAGGAGTATGAGTACTATGATTATAAGAAGAAGAATGATTAAAAGTTTTTTACTGTTATCTGTATTATTTATTGCTGCTGGATGCAATAAGAACAGTGTAAATATTTATAAATTATCGCCGGAAGAACAGTTTGAATACGCTCTGAAATACTATGAAAAAGGTGATTATTACAGGGCAAAGACAAGCCTCAGTGTAATAGTTCTGAATAATCCGGGTAATATAATTGTTGAAAAAGCTCAGTTTTACCTTGCCGAGACATATTACCAGAACAAGGAGTATGTGCTGGCAATACAGGAATATTTGAAACTTATCAGGAGCCTCCCCCAGAGTGAATTTGTCGATGATTCAGAATTCAAGATTGCTATGTGTTATTATAAATTATCGCCGAACTATGCTCTTGACCAGGAATACACACAAAAAGCCATAACACATTTTCAGCAGTTCATAGAGAATCATCCCCAATCGGAATTAATAGTAAAGGCCAATGCGATTCTCGGAGAATGCTGGGAAAAACTTGCAAAAAAAGAATTCAAGACAGGTGAGCTGTACCGAAAGATGGGGTACTTCGATTCGGCTGTAATCTCATTTGATCAGCTGCTTCAGGACTATCCTGAGTCATCTTTTGTACCCGAAGCCATCTTCTGGAAAGGCGTGTGCTATCTGGAAATGAAAAAATACGATGAGGCCCGGGAATCATTTACAAAACTTGTAGAGCAGTATCCTGATACCAATTTATCAGAAAAGGCGTTAAAGAAAATAGGTGAAATTGAAGTTGAAAGTAACGGGAAAGAAGAGTAATTGATGCGAATTGGAATTTTTGGCGGGACTTTTGATCCGATTCATACGGGCCACTTAATTATTGCTGAGGCCATACGCACTGGAATGAATCTCGATGAGGTGATGTTTGTTCCCGTCGGTTCACCGCCTCACAAGAATGGAAACAATATTACCGACCCTCATCTCAGGCTGGAAATGGTAAAACTTGCCATTGTTAATTATCCCCATTTTTCGGTAAATGACATTGAAGTTAAAAGAAAGGGCCGTTCCTTTACAATAGACACAGTTAACGAATTTCAGGAACTGCGCCAGTACCGCGATGATGAATTCGTCCTGATTATCGGCGGTGACAATCTTCTGGAACTTGAAAAATGGCACAAACCCGATGAAATCCTTGACGCAGTAGAGACTGTTGTAGCTGTCCGTCCCGGATTTGATTTAACCCGGGCAAAGAAGAAATTTGTTAAAAAGATACAGATCTTCAAAACACCTTTGATCGACATTTCATCATCAAAAATACGCGATATGATACATGCCGGCCAGTCAGTTAAGTGCTGGGTCCCGGAGAATGTAAAAAAATACATAGAGGAAAAGGGGCTGTATCGTTGAAGCCGTTAAAGGGGCTTCGAATAATTGGAAAATCTACTATTGCACTGTGTAAAGAACTGGGTGCATATTCAATACTGCTGTATCGAATAGCTTCATTTAGTAAGTCCCTAATCAGAGACAGGCACCTGCTGATGGAGCAGATGTTTCGTATCGGCGTAAAATCTCTCCCTCTTGTTACCGTAGTCAGTCTTTTTACAGGAGCAGTATCTTCGTGGCAGGCAGCATATCAATTCCGAGGCATAATTTCACTTGATTTTCTGGGAACAGCTGTCAGTGCGGCAATATTCATAGAACTCTCTCCGGTACTCACCGGCCTTGTTGTTGCCGGAAGAGTTGGAGCATCTATTGCCGCAGAAGTCGGAACAATGGTCATAACTGAGCAGGTGGCTGCCCTTGAAACGCTGGCTATAGACCCGGTACGGCACATCGCAGCGCCGCGTTTTCATGCCGGGTGGATAATGCTGCCTGTACTGGTAGTATATTCCTACTTTTTGGCTCATATAGGAGCCTTTGTGGTGGCAGGAGCTCTGCTGAATATATCTGCCGCAACATTTTTCACAAGTGTACAGAACCATTTCGAGCTGCACAATGTAATATCCGGTTTAATAAAAGCGCTTGTTTTCGGCGGAGGAACAGCTCTTATTGGATCATCTATTGGTTTCAGCACAGAAGGAGGGGCCAAGGGCGTTGGTGAATCGACAATACGTGCGTTTGTGGCGTCTTCGACATTTATTTTAATAGCAGATTATATTTTGGCAGTAATTCTATTTTAAAACAATGATCAAACTTGAAAATATACATAAATCATTCGGCACACAGGATGTGCTGAAAGGAATTTCGCTGGATATTCCTGAACAGGGCATACTTGTGGTGGTTGGAAAAAGCGGTGAAGGGAAAAGCGTCCTGCTGAAAACAATAATCGGCCTGCTAAAACCTGAAAAGGGACGGGTCATCGTTGACGGTTCAGATATTGCGCAAATGAAACGAAACGAGCTTTTTGAGACAAGAAAGAAGTTCGGCATGCTGTTCCAGGGAGCCGCTCTTTTTGATTCTCTATCTGTGGAAGAAAACCTGGGGCTTGCCCTCAAGGAACACACGGGCCTGTCTATTGCCGAAATCAAAGAACAGGTCTCGGAAAAGTTGTCAATGGTGGGATTGGAGGACATCCAAAAACTCTACCCTTCTGAACTGTCAGGAGGCATGAAAAAAAGAGTCGGCCTGGCACGGGCTCTTATGATGAATCCCAGATATATGCTTTTCGATGAACCGACAACCGGGCTCGATCCTGTGATGGCAAGGTCCATTGACAAGCTTATTACCGAAACAACCAGGCATGAGGGAATGACTTCCATTGTAGTGACTCATGATATGACCACAGCTTTTTCTGTCGGTTCAACCATTGCTATGCTGGCAAACGGTTATATCGAGTTTACCGGGAACCCAGGACAATTCAGAGAAAGTGATAATGCAGCCGTGAAAGAATTTATTTCGTCAGTGACAAATAATTAACTGTTTTGATTACATTAAATTTATTTGTATATTATATACTTTTATGAAAAGGCAGAAATCAAAATATGTATGCCAGTCATGCGGATATCAGTCCCTGCGCTGGCTCGGTAAATGCCCTGAATGCGGCGAGTGGAATTCTTTTTATGAAGAACTGGAGACTCGCAGCAAATCTGTTAATGCGGCGGCAAAGAACGCTGATAAACCGATTCCAGTAACCCGTATCAAGGAGACAGATTACGCCCGATTTAAAACAGGTATTTCCGAATTCGACCGGGTTCTTGGGGGTGGCATCGTACCCGGTTCAGCTATACTTATCGGGGGCGCGCCGGGAATCGGAAAATCTACACTGCTGCTTCAGGTGTGTGAAGCACTGGTGAAGAATGACTTGACTGTTCTCTATATATCGGGAGAAGAATCCCTGTCCCAGATAAAATCACGGGCAGTGCGTATAGGTATTGCATCTGAAAACCTTCTTCTTGCAGCTGAAACCGACGTAGATGTTATCTCAGGCTTTTTTGAAGAACACCGTCCCGATCTGGTTATCGTTGATTCAGTTCAGACAGTGTTCTCTGATCAAATGGAATCGCTGCCTGGCAATATCAGCCAGGTACGGTACAGCGGACACACTCTTACAAGCATTGCCAAAAAGACTCACATTCCTTTATTTCTGGTGGGGCATGTAAACAAGGCCGGCAATGTTGCCGGCCCCAGGGTTCTGGAGCATCTTGTTGATGTGCTTATTCTGATGGAGGGCGATAATAACTATTTCCGGTTACTCAGGCCCATAAAAAACAGGTTCGGCTCGACTCAGGAAGTCGGCATATTTGAAATGACCGGTAAAGGGCTCAGGCAAGTCCATAATCCGTCAGAGTATCTTACGGCACAGATAGAGACAGATACGCCGGGAACAGTTGTAACTGCTTCTTTGGAGGGCACGAGAGCTCTTCTTGTAGAGGTACAGGCCCTGGTTTCTACAACCAATTACGGCATTCCCCAGCGGACTGTCTCAGGAATTGACCAGAGGCGGCTTGCCATACTTCTTGCAGTAATGGAAAAGCATGCAGGAATGCGCTTCGGTACAAAAGACGTATTTGCGACAATTGCAGGTGGATTGAAAATATCGGAACCTGCCCTGGATCTTGCAGTAATATGTGCAATCGCTTCAAGCTCTTTTTCAAAGCCTGTACATATAAAGACGGTTATCGGTGGAGAAGTCGGGCTCACTGGTGAAATACGGGGAATACCAAACCCTGAAGCCCGCATTAAAGAGGCTGAGAGGCTGGGATATGAGCACATTGTTCTTCCTTTTCAGAATGTTTCAGGTATAAAAAAACAAGCGTACGGGATAGATATCTCAGGCGTAAAAACACTCAAGCAAGTCATTAAAAAACTTTTCGGATCCTGATTGTATACGCTGGTACACAAAGACAAAAATACAGGTGCACGGGCAGGGGTTCTTGCAACTGAACACGGAAATGTCGAAACTCCGGTATTTATGCCGGTAGGAACTCAGGCGACAGTTAAGACATTGAGCCCCGCTGAATTACATGAAGCAGGAGCGAGAATTATACTGGGGAATACCTACCATCTCTATTTAAGGCCCGGAGATGAACTTATTAAAAAAGCCGGGGGCCTGCATGAATTTTCTCAATGGGATGGTCCTTTCCTGACAGACAGCGGAGGTTATCAGGTCTTCAGTCTTGCTGAATTGCGAAAAATTACTGACCAGGGTGTAAGGTTCCAATCGCATATTGATGGGTCGTACCATTTTTTTACTCCTGAATCAGTTATCGATATACAGAGGAACCTGGGCACCGATATTATGATGCTGCTTGATGAATGTTCTCCGTATCCGGTAGAAAAGAAAGATGCAGCACGGGCTGTGCGGAGAACATCAGACTGGGCCCGGCGGTCCAAAATTCATGTGGGACAAACTGCTCCTCCTCACGGCTTTAAACAGGCTGTATTTGGTATTGTACAGGGGGGAACATACAAAGATCTCCGGCGTGCAAGTGCAGAGAGTCTCATTGATATTGGATTTGACGGATATGCCATCGGCGGCCTGGCAGTGGGTGAACCCAAGGAGCATATGATGGAGATATGCCGGTGGACTGCAGATTTACTGCCGAAAAATCAGGCAAGGTACCTGATGGGAGTCGGAACACCGGAAGATATTGTGAATGCGATTTATCTGGGTGTGGACATGTTCGATTGTGTCATGCCTACGCGCAATGCACGGAACGGAACTTTATTTACGCAAAATGGTAAGATAGTTATAAAAAACAGTGTATATTTTGATGACTTCAGGCCTGTAGATGCGGAATGCAGCTGTTATACATGCAGAAATTTCTCCAGAGCGTATTTACGCCATCTGTTCAAGGCCAATGAAATATTGGGTCTCAGGCTGGCAACACTGCATAATATCCATTTTTTTATGCAAATTGTAACCGATGCCCGTGATCACATACTTCATGATGATTTTGCATCGTGGAAAAAGTCATTTCTAGACAGATATAACCAAAAACAAGGAGGATATTCGTGAATCATTTCTTACTCGCAGCTGGTATGGCAGGACAGAACGCAGGCGGCGCTCAGCAGGGGAATCCGCTTATTGGATTTTTACCATTAGTCCTTATACTTGTAATCATGTATTTCCTGATGATCCGTCCCCAGGCAAAGAAGCAGAAAGAGCATCGTGATATGCTCCAAAAACTGGAAAAGGGCGATAAGGTACTTACCGCCGGAGGTATTATCGGCACTATTGCAGGTATTAAAGAAAAAGAAAATACAGTGTTGGTAAAAATTTCTGATTCTGTAAAAATTGAAGTGTCTCGTAATTCAATCGCTCAGGTTATGAAAAAGAAGTAGCATGAAGATACTGTTTTTTGGAAGTCCGCATTTTGCTGTGCCATGCCTTGAATCGTTGCATCACAGTGAACATGAAGTTCTGGCTGTAATCACTAAACCCGACAGGCCCAGCGGAAGAGGCAGGGTATTAAAGGGTACTGAAGTGAAAAAGTGGTGTGTTCGTAACCATGTAGATGTAATACAGCCAGAAAAAATCAGGTCTGAACAATTTATTCGTCAGTTGAAAGAATTCCGGGCTGATTTATTCATTGTTGTGGGTTTCCCCATTCTTCCACAGGCTATAATCGATATACCGCCCAGGGGAGCAATCAATGTGCACGCATCCCTGCTGCCGGCATACAGGGGTGCTGCGCCTATTCAGTGGGCGTTGATTAACGGAGAAAAAGAGACTGGTATTACAGTGTTTTACCTGGCCAGGAAAGTCGATACCGGCAATATAATTCTGCAGAAAAAAGCTGAAGTTACGGAAGACGATACATCTGAAACCCTCCATAATAAACTGCTGACTCTTGGAAGGGAAGCTCTGCAGGAGAGCGTGGCCCTGATTGCAGCAGGGAATGTGAAAAGCCGCCCTCAAACAGGAGAGGTGTCAAGAGCGCCCAAGATCACACCGGAAATGCCTCTGATCCATTGGGATATGCCGGCGCAGCAGGTCCACAACAGAATACGTGCGTTTTCACCAAGGCCGGGGGCATACACATTTCTTAACGGCAAAAGAATTAAAATATTTTCTTCATCGGTTGTCGCAACACAAAAAGACCCCATGCCGCCGGGTTCGATCCTGGAATGTACCAATGATTCAGTAGTTGTATGCTGCGCCCGAGATTGTATAGAATTCCGGGAAATCCAGATTCAGGGGAAAAAACGCATGGCTGTAGCTGATTTTTTGCGTGGATGCTCCCTCAGGACCGGCGACAGATTCTATTCCTATGGCCAGGAGCAAGAATCATAACATGACTATGCCCGGAACCAGGAAGCAGGTAGTATACGCGCTTATTTCTATTCTATCTGCCGATTTTCGGGAAGAACATGATAGTACAAACGCCTTTGCAGGACATAATCCGGATATACGAGACCGCGCAATGTACACCGAGCTGCTGAATGGGACTTTGCGCTGGCTTAAATACCTTGACTGGGTATTGGACAGGTATTATCATAAAAAAATTCAAAAATCACCTGAGCTGTTTCGGCGGGCATTGGAATCGGGCCTGTATCAGATGCTGTTTATGGACAGGATTCCTTTATACGCAGCAATAAATGAAACGGTTTCCCTTGTAAAAAAATCTATGGGTAAATACTGGGCTGGTGTGGCAAATGGTGTGCTCCGTTCCATTGCAAAAGATACGCGAACCGGTTTTATCGAACCTCCAAAGGATGATCCAGCCGAGTACTGTGCAGTACGGTGGTCTCATCCCCAATGGTTTGTAAATAAAATATCCCGGTCATTTGGTATTGATACCGCAGAAGCGTTGTGCAGGAAAAATAATGAGCGGCCCGTATACAGCATCCGGGTTCATACAGGGAAAGCATCTCCCGGTCAAGTGCTGCAGATTGTACGGTCATATGAGCCTGATGCTCAGAAATCACTATTCCTTGATGAATTTATCAGAGTACCGGGCCTGGGAAAGATCCTGGGGTCGGATCTCTTTAAAAACGGCGTTATTTCTGTTCAGGATGAAAGTGCCGGATTTGTCGCGCACCTGACTGACCCCAAACCCGATGAAATTATTGCCGATGTCGCAGCCGCACCAGGGGGGAAAGTGTGTCATATGGCTGAGCTTGCTCCCAGGTCAAATCTGATTGCCATGGATATCAGCAGAGCACGTATTGCAAAGATTGCTGAAAACTGCAAAAGACTGGGTCTCGGTTCAGTGTCGCTGGCTGTGGCCAATATCCTGGCATTGCCTCTGGCGCAGGTAGATAAAATCGTACTTGATGCACCGTGTTCAGGTATGGGAGTATTGGCAAAAAGGGCTGATCTGCGATGGAAACGCACGCCTGGCCACATAGAAAAAATTTATGCCCTTCAGGCTGAACTTCTTGAAGCATGCGCTGCACATCTTCAGCCTGGCGGGGTTCTTGTATACAGTACATGTACAATACTTGATGAGGAAAACCGCGACCAGGTATTCAATTTTTTGGAAAATCACCCAGAATTTTGTGTCGAAAATGCAGAAAATTTTGTACATTCAGATGTAGTTGACAATAATGGTTTTATATGTACATTTCCGCATATTCATGCTGTTGACGGATCATTTGCGGTACGATTAAAAAAACGGATACTATAGTATGAACAGAATTGTTGAATATTTAAGGAGAAACAAGGCGCATATACAGGGAATAGGCGCCTGTGTGTTACTGCTGCTCGTTCTGATACTGCTTACTGATATGGCAATCATGCCGTTGGTAACGCACCATGGCATGGAAAAGGAGCTTCCCGATGTGACTGAGATGCCCTTTGATCAGGCAGCAGAACTGCTTGAATCCAAGGGATTTACTATCGTGCGTGACGGTGAGAAGTTTGATGATAATTACGAAGCGGGGACCGTAGTAAGCCAAAATCCTCTGCCGTTCGCAATGGTCAAAAAGGGGCGCCGCATATATGTTATTGTTTCTGCCGGTGAAAAACTGGTTAAAGTGCCCAAGGTCACAGGATCATCGGAAAGGGAAGCTCTTTTCCTCTTAAAACAGGCAGGGCTGACCCTTGGTGAGATGTACTATGAATATGATAATTATTATCCTAAAGATGTTGTATGCAGGCAGTCAAAATCTGAGGGTATAGAAGTTCATGAACAGGATACTGTTGATGTAACTGTGAGCCTGGGCAGTATACCGGAAAACTTCATAGTACCCGATGTAGCAGGCAGAAGCCTCAAAGATGCAACCAGACTTATACGGAAAGCAGGTCTCCGTGTCGGTGTTATAACCCCCAAACTTAATGATTCGCTGCTGCCCGATACAGTGATTGAGCAGACACCAATACCGGGAGAAGAGGTGACATATGGTGCTGCAATAGATCTGGTTGTCAGCAGCCTGAAAGAAAAAGAAGAAGAGTTATGAACGGGATAAGAGTAAGTCCGTCAATACTGTCAGCAGATTTTGCAAACCTTCAAAAAGAGATAAAGGAGGTTGAGAAAGCAGGAGCTGTAATGCTGCACCTTGATATTATGGACGGACATTTTGTGCCGAATATATCATTCGGGCCCGTTGTAGTAAAAGCAGTCCGCCGTGTAACGGATCTGGAGCTGTGGTCGCATCTAATGATTGAAGAGCCGGAGAAATATATAGACCCGTTTATTTCAGCCGGAACTGACGGTATAGTAATTCATTGTGAGCTGAATATAGATCATCGTAATATTTTAAAAAAAGTAAAGCAGAAATCGGTTAAATGCGGTATTTCAATCAATCCTGAGACCGATGCTGAAAAAATCAGGCATCTTTTACCGGAGATTGACCGTATACTGGTTATGAGCGTACATCCTGGATTCGGGGGACAGAAATTTATACCCGAGTCGCTGAATAAAATCACGGCCATCAGGAAAATGGCAGATATGTGCCAAGCCCCTCCTTTAATTGAAGTTGACGGAGGCGTGAATGCTGAGAATGCAGGAAAAATCCTAAAAGCAGGGGCAGATATCCTTGTAGCGGGATCATCGGTATTTAAGCATCCTGAGGGGATAATACAGGGGATTAAAGCTATAGAATCTTCGATACAGGCAGAAAACTGATACCCGGGAACCGGCATGAAGAATGAGATAACCAGAAAAATTATCCATATGTCTACACTGGTATTTCCAGCAGCCTATCTTTTCCAGCCGAAGAAGACTGTCCTGATTGGACTGGCCATGTGTATTGTTGTTGCAGTGATTGTCGAGTTGTTCAGATTTTTCAACCCGGTATTTTCAGATTTTTTTGAACAGATAGCCGGAACCTTACTGAGGCGCCACGAAAAAAAGAAGATCACCAGTGCAACAAACCTTCTGCTGGCCTTTTATGTGGCAGTTCTTATTTTTGCTAAACCGGTAGCAATAGCGGCTATGCTTTTTGTTTCTGTCTCCGATGCGTTAAGCGCTCTTGTCGGTAAAAAATGGGGAAAAAACAACGTATATAAGGATAAAACCATTATCGGCTGCCTTGTGTTTGCTGTGTCAGGTATAATGATATTGATTTTTGTGCCCGGCCTGCAGTTTTATGTCGGGCTGGCCGGTCTGGTTTCTGCAATAATTGCTGATTTATTTATAGAAAACTATGATGATAATATTACCATACCGTTGATATCAGGAATTGTAATGCAAATTGCACTTTTCCTATAACAAAGGATAAGGAAAAGAGAGATGAGTATTTCGTTTAAAAAATCAGATTTCGAAACCATTGCAAAAGTGCTTCAGTCATATTATGAAAAAGAAGATACCTGCTTCAGGTTCGTAATTGACAACAAAGATGAAAACAGAAAACTGTCATTTGAAATTTATCCCGGCATACAGATTGGAGATAAAACCGGTAATCTTATTTCAGTATACACGCTTTCAACGCACTTACAGCTGCATTTCTGTTCGGGTTATGTTGCCAGTGATATGCTGGGTGAAGTTACCTTTATCGCAGAATACAACGGAAGGATTTCCGGATTGATTATTGAAAAAGGGGCCGGATGTTCCCTTTATACAAATGTTGACTCCAGTATCCTGTCGGGTGATTTCACAAAACTGGGACCAGAAGTCATGCTTTCAGGTATTGCTCTTTCTCTTGCCGAAACCGAATTGCCCGGTTCTGAAAATGATTAGTCAGAACGTATGTGTGCAATTCTAATGAGTTGATTATGTACATACATTCTAACATACGCCATTCCAGATAAACCATAATACTTAAAAAAACAGGCAGCAGCTGAATTAGATGAAAAAAACTTTCAATGATCTGGAAATAAAATATTTTGCAGTAGGACCTCTGGAAACAAACTGCATCATTATAGCCGATACTTTGACAGCAAAGGCATGTGTTGTAGACCCTGGTGATGAACCGCATATTATTTCAGCAGAACTGGCATCAGAAAACTGGCAAATGGAATCAATTGTGCTGACTCACGGCCACTATGACCATATCGGTGCTGTAGATGAACTTTTTAAGGAAATGAACCCTGCAGTGTATATTCATGCCAAAGACGAGCCTATGCTCCGGGACAGCATGAAAAATCTTTCTTCATTTCTCGGATTTGAATACACGGTTTCCGCTCCGGTATCAAATCTGGAACAGGGACAAATACTGCAGATAGGGCAAACCGAAGTTACAGTTATTGAAATTCCCGGCCATTCTCCCGGAAGTATCGGGCTTGCAGGTGAAGGATTTGCTGTTGTCGGAGACACACTGTTCGCTGGCAGCATCGGCAGGACTGACTTCCCCTTTGGTTCTCATGAGCAGCTCATTCAGTCAATTTCCGAAAAGATACTGACATTGCAGCCCCATACATATATATATCCAGGACACGGCCCGTCAACCACGGTGATTGAAGAAAAGCATGGAAACCCGTTCCTCGATTGACAGCAGCCGGCCGCAGTATTATCTGCGGCGTTTTCTGCAGCATCTGGTGCTGGATAAAGGCCTGTCAGACAATACCCGTTCTGCATACAGAAATGACATACAGCGGTATCTGACCTTTATTGAAAACATTAAATTAACGCCTGAAAATATTGCAAGAAAAAACATCGAGGAATATATTATTCTGCTCAAAAAACTTGGAATGGCAAATTCAAGTATTGCCCGGAATATCAGTGCTGTACGCATGTTCCACCTGTACCTTGCTGAAAACAGTATTTCAGTGCATAATCCTGCTGGAGATATAGAGGTGCCGAAAAAAGGCACGTACCTTCCTACAGTATTGACAATACCGGAAGTGGAATGTATTTTGCATTCAATTGATATGTCCAAATTACGGGGAATACGGGACAGGGCGGTTTTTGAATTCATGTATGCTACGGGAGTTCGGGTTTCTGAAGCAGTGCGTGTTACTAAATCGGATTTAAATAATGAACACGGATTCTGCAGGATATTTGGAAAAGGCAGCAAAGAACGCATCATACCGGTGGGAGAGAGCGCGCTGTTTTATATTAAACGGTATACAAATAGCGTACGTATGGACTTGGCAAAAAATGGAAAAGCCGGCGACCTGCTTTTCCTGAATATGCGGGGTTCGGGCATTTCCCGTATTTCTGTATGGAAAAACCTCAAGTCATGGGCAGAGCAGGCAGGAATCAAAAAAAATATAAGCCCGCACACCCTGCGGCATTCATTTGCTACACATCTCCTCGAAGGAGGAGCTGATCTGCGTGCTGTCCAGGAGATGCTGGGACATTCGGATATTTCGACAACTCAGATATATACACATCTGGACCGGGAATTCCTTAAAGAGGTGATTCGGACATTTCATCCCAGAGAAATCAAGGGGAATACATGAAATCATACGTGAAAAAACACCTGCTTACAGTAATCTGTATGTCTTCATTTTTCAGTGCCTCATTGTGCGCTGCAGAGATAGATTCTGCGAAAATTTCACCGCTGTGCAGGCATATGTTCTTAACACGGCAAACCCGTTCAGGTAAAAGGGGTGTGAATGGTTCCCAACAGTTCATTAATGTCTTAATTAAAACCGATTATCCTGAAAAAATCAGAAATACCGGCGCTTTTCTGACCTCATATGCCGGAAATATCGCCTGCGCCATGGTGCCTGTACATGCTTTGGGCACGCTGGCTCAGAAAGAATGGGTGCATTCCATTGAGGCTGCTGCTTTATGCAGGCCGCTTCTTGACGAGAGTGTGCCTGCTATCGGCGCTGATGCAGTGCATAACGGCACCTATGCTTCAGGATCGGGCAATCTGGCATATACAGGGAAAAATGTCATTGTGGGTGTCGTCGACTACGGAATTGACTGGACCCATGAAGATTTTATTACTGAAGAGGGCGCTTCACGGATACTGTATTTATGGGATCAGACCGAAGAAGGCGGCACAGCGCCTGAAGAGGGATACGGCAGCGAATATACAGCCAGGCAGATAACCGATGCAATTACTGGAACAGGTCTCAATGTGGCTGGAAAGGATATTGCAGGTCACGGCACCCATGTTGCGGGTATTGCAGCGGGAAACGGGCGTGCGAGCGGTAATAACCTGCCTAACAGAGTATATACCGGTGTGGCGCCTCAGGCTGACCTCATCATTGTAAAAATTGCTGATTCGGGTGTAGCTCCGCAAAACCGGATTTGTGATGCGGCCTCCTATATCTTCCGCAAGGCCGAAGAAGAGGGTAAACCTGCTGTGGTCAATATCAGTTTCGGTACGCAAAAAGGGCCTCATAACGGGACCAGTGAGTATGAACAGTATATGGATAATCTCGTTTCCGGGAAAAAGGGCAGGGCTATTGTAAGCGCCGCTGGAAATGACGGTATACGCCCTATACACTTTTTAAACAGCCTGTCAGCAACAGCTGATGACAGCGCCGTGTATAAGATATATGTTGACTGTATAAGTGAAAACGTTGAGGATTATGTGTCCCTTGATATCTGGTCCCTCGATTATACAGACCTGGAACTGTACATTACAAGCCCTAAGAACGAACGGATAGGCCCGTTTAACAGTTCTGGAGACTTCAGGTTCGACACAAATTCCGGTACTGTGTATGTGACAATCGCACAGCCTGAGACGTCACCGAATGAATCTGAAATGATCGTGACCCTTTCGGACACGCACACAGATCAGGGCTTTGAAGATAATCTCTCCGGCGGAAACTGGACCTTAACATTTTTCGGGCGGGCCGGAGATTTTCACGGGTGGATATACGATACCAGCGCCATGGCAGTGCTTGCAGAGAATGCTTCATATGAAACCCTGGTCGCTGAGCCGGGCAACAGCATGTTCACGATTTCTGTCGGTTCGTTCGTGTCACGGACACAATGGCCCAGCCTGTTCCAGGATCCATGGGGCCCGGGAAATATCACTTTTGGAGATATTTCCCAGTCTTCCAGCCCCGGACCGTCGCGGAGTAATGCTCAGAGGCCCATTATTGCTGCGCCCGGTGAATGGATCGTATCGTCTCTTTCTTCATTCAGGCAGACTGAACCCAGTGATAATCTGAAAGCAACCGACAGTGTGCATGTGGCGCAGAAAGGAACAAGTATGGCAGCGCCCCATGTGGCAGGCACAATAGCGCTGCTGTTTGAAAAGGATAACAATCTCAGTGTTTCACAGATAAAGACCGCTCTTATATACAGCGCAAATAGTGATATGCTTGAAGGAGAGTACTGGGATGAGAAATGGGGATTCGGCATGCTTGACGCAGCTGCAGCTATACAGGAGATAGAATCAGGTGTATCTGAACAGGTTCATGTGCCGCAGTCGTTCACTGTGTCGGAACCCTATCCAAATCCTTTTAACAGTACCGTATCGTTCAATGTATCCATTCCTGCCGAATTGACAGGTTCAGACGCACCAAAACGGATTGCTATATATTCAGTATTGGGAAAGCCAGTGTATTCAAAATTGATTACTATAGATAACAGCGGAATATGTACAGCTACGTGGAACGGCACAGATATGAATGACACGCCGGTTTCTTCGGGAATATACATATACAAAATCAGTGTATCTGATGTGGCTGCGACAGGTAAAGTGATTTTAACAAAATAGCCGGTCCTGAATTATGAAAAGACGATATCTCATATGTAGTATTGTTCTCTTGGGTTCCGCCCTTTTTTCACAGACAAACAATTTGCCGCCGGATCACTGGGCGTACAGTTTTTTTGGCAGGATGGAAATGCGCGGCGCAGTAGCAGGGAACCACGGACAAAAGCCGTTTACACGCGGTACCGCAGCACAAATAGTGCATGAAATATCCCTGTTCGCGAAGAAAAATCCCAAAATGCTTACATCTCTGGATTTGAAGAAACTGGAACGTTTGAAAGGTGAATTTGTCGCTGAACTGGGAGACACACAGGATATTTCAATACAAAAAAGAGAATATGAACCCCATTTATACTCGTTCTCTGCAAAAAAAAGAAGTTTGTACGCTGATCTTGTTGCAGGAGGTTTTTCAGGTTCATTCCGTGATACTGACGAATCTTCATACACTCGAACACAGGCCTATTATGGGGGTATTATACGGGGTACCTACGCCAATATCGGTTTTTACAGTGATGCCCGGATATTTGGTGAAAAAGGAGGGAGATACACACAGAATTACAGGGCGTCTCTGGGGTATCCCCGGAATGTATCAAAAGACAGCTCAAGCAGCACGTGGGATACAGCCGACGCCTACATCGACATCTCGTACAAAGGGATTTCAATACAGTACGGAAGACAGCCTGTACAATGGGGGTATTCCCGCTATACCCCTCTGTTCCTGTCAGGAAGGGCTCCTTCATTCGATATGTTGAAAATCGCGGCCAGAATAACACCGGGAATATTTATGACATATTTCCATGGAGAATTGCAGAGCGATTTTAACAACAAGTGGATAGCATCACACCGAATTGACATTCATCCTGTTAAAACCCTGTGGATTGGGATTAATGAGGCGGTCGTGTACGGGCGCCGTGGCATAAAAGCGGCATATCTGAACCCTGTGATACCCTATCTTATTGCTGAACACACCCTTGGAGACAAGGATAATGTCTGTCTTGGTATCGATACAAAATGGATTCCTGCACCAACGGTAAAATTTTATTGTGAGCTTTTTATCGATGACCTTTTTTCACCCTTTGACATATGTGAAAACTATTGGGGAAACAAACTTGCATTTCAGGCAGGCGCTGTATTGTCCGATGCATTCTCAATGCCCAACACCTCTTTCAGTATTGAATATACACGAATCGACCCCTATGTGTATACCCATCATGATTCTGTAAATGTTTACTCTAATTTTTCCTACGGGCTCGGACATATTTTACAGCCCAATTCCGATCAGTTGCGTATCGGTCTGGAAAAAGATTTCTCTATGTCTTTGCAGACTGGATTGCATATGTCATGGGTCAGGCACGGACAGGGGAGCATTGCCCGGCCCCATATGGAAAGCCAGGGAGATGAGAAGAATTTTTTATCGGGAATTATAGAAAAAACCATGCTTACAGAACTTCTGGTTACAATACAGCCCATGCGTGATGTGTATGTGTCTTCGGTTTTAAGGAATATTTCAGGTAAAAACATGGGACGTGTCAGTGGAAAAAATGACAAATGGAATGAAATTGCTGTGAGAGCATCAATAAATTGGTAAAAGGGAGTATGGTATGAAATATCACCGTGTGATAGCTGACAGTGCGAAAATCGGTAAAAACACAGAAATTGGAGCCAATACGGTTATCGGGGAAGATGTTGAGGTCGGTAATTCCTGCTCCATAGGCCATAATGTTATAATTCACCAGGGCACGACAATTGGAGATAATGTCCGCATCGATGATAACACTGTTATCAGTAAACAGCCTATGCGGGCAAAACGGTCGATCTTTACGGACACAGAATCA